>Ga0315533_1001158_pt1 | contig 20688 bp, 15 predicted proteins | sample SalMarSW160130MG_FD_203081 | JGI IMG/M metagenome (GOLD analysis project Ga0315533, IMG submission 203081) | Salt marsh sediment microbial communities from the Plum Island Ecosystem LTER, Massachusetts, United States - Salt Marsh Sediment SW1601-30 ... | reverse complement strand
ATTCAGAGCGGCACTGAACGCCTCCAAAACAAACAAAGAATATGCAGCACTGCTGACCCACTTAAATACCACCAAGGCCGACAATTCCAAGCTCGAAACACAAGTTCTGGAATTGATGAAAGAAATAGAGGCCGGTGAAGCTGAGTGCAATAGCCTTCGTGAGCAGATAGAGAAGCAAAAACAACAACTCGAACAGACCAGGACAAAGGCAGAAAAAGAGGCTAAAGAATATCAGGCCGATGTCGAAAAAATCCAGAGTGAATGGGATCAGCTCGCAAAGACCATACCTCCTGAGCTGCTGAACATATTTAAACGTGTCGCTGAAACGTACGATGGCCAGGCTGTCGCGGTAGTTGAGCAGCAGGAAGGCAGAGCAGCGGCCTATAGCTGCGGAGGCTGCTTTATGAATATAGCTGCCGAGCTTGTAAACCTGCTTATGATTAAGGATGATATAATCCGCTGTCCAAATTGCACCAGGATAATTGTGCTTGGCAGCGGATCTAAAGAGTAAAAGGTTCCTAAATTCCGATTTTCAATTTCCGATTTTCGATTTCAAATCGACAATTGGCAATCGGAGATCGAAAATACCTCGTGGTCTTTCTCGATGGGGAAGATAAATTTGCCGGAAAAAATAATCACTTACACAGATGGCGCCAGTAGAGGCAATCCAGGTCCAGCGGCTGCGGGTTTCATCTTGTATGACGTCGATGGAAATCAATTGCAGGCAAAAAGTTTTTTTTTAGGCCGAGCTACAAATAACGTAGCAGAGTATACCGGTTTTATAAAAGCCCTCGAAGCTGCACAGGAAATTGGTGCTAAACAGCTTTCAGTTTTTAGCGACAGCGAGCTGCTCGTCAGACAGATAAACGGCAAATATAAAGTAAAAAGTGAGAAAATCAGGCCACTCTTTCAGCAGGCTGTCCAGCTGCTTGAAAAGTTCGAGGACTGCAAGGTTACTTTTGTTCCCAGAGAGCAAAACAAAGAAGCCGACAGTCTCGTAAACCAGGCATTGAATCTCGAAGGTGATATTGAAAAGCAACCGTTGTCTACAGCGCAGAACAAAAAAACAATCCTTCGACCCAGCTCAGGACAGGTTCGATTGGGCGTTTTAATCAGCGGTGGCGGTACAACGTTGATGAATATTCTCGAATACATCAGGAAAGGCCGGTTAAATGCCGAGGTCGCCGTGGTAATAAGCTCGCGCTCAGAAGTTGCCGGTGTCGAGAAGGCAAAAAAAGCTTCTCTGGATGTAAAAGTCATCCGTAAAAAAGACTACCCCGATATCGATGAGTTAAGCAGGCGTATCGAGGATGAGCTGGTTACTGCAAACGTTGACTTAATAATACAGGGTGGATGGTTGTGCCTGTGGAAGATACCGGAAAGATTCGAAAATTGTGTGATGAATATACACCCGGCACTACTACCGAGTTTCGGTGGACAAGGCATGTGGGGACATCACGTCCACGAGGCGGTCCTGGCAGCAGGGTGTAAAATAAGCGGCTGCACAGTACATTTCTGTACTAATGAATACGATAAAGGGCCAATAATCGTTCAACGTGCCTGCGAAGTCAAAGATACAGACAGCCCTGACACACTCGCTGCCAGAGTTTTTGAGCAGGAGTGCATCGCATATCCACAGGCTATAAGGCTGTTCGCTGAAGGCAGAATATTGATTAAGGGCGGCAAAGCGAAAATCCGTGAACCATAATTGCTTATGAACCCCGTTAGAAAGCCATTAAGAAACGGGGTAATGCGATAAGGTGAAAAAAAATTGAGAATGAGAGGTTTCTAACGGGGTGAATAAGCGCCAGAAAGCACTGTTAGCGGAATCCATAATCATAATAGTGATGACGGCGGCAGCGGTAGTAGCGATGATTAACCTCAAACAGTGGGTCAGCCGTTCGGAAACGATACAGGTTATGGAGCAGCTCGGCCAAGTTGTCCTGCAATACCGAAAGGAGCATGGCTCATTGCCCTCGGGAGATGATGTAAAAGGCATCCAGGAAAAACTGCAAGAAGAGGTTCGCCTGGATAAATTACAGTATCGAGCACAGTGGATTGACGTTGATTCAGCTCCTGATGAGATTCTGGCCTATACAGAAAAAAGATTCCGGGCCTCACTGCTTGATGACGGATACGCGGTACTCCGTCTGGACGGGCGTGTAGAGTGGATGGGTAAAGAAAAATTCCAGAAGCTGCTGGGCCAACAGCGAAGGTTAAGTCCACAGGATTTACAGATTCTACAGGATTTATAAACCCTGTTTGTGGTGTTTCAGTTTTTCTGCCAGGTATTTATTTATCGCCGCTGCGGCGATTCGGCCCTGGCCCATAGCTAAAATTACAGTTGCAGCGCCAAGGACGATATCCCCACCGGCATAAACACCTTCCATCGAGGTCTTGCAATTTTCGTCAACAACGATGTTTCCCCACTTATTAAATTCAAGGCCGGGCGTCGTCTGGCGAATTAAAGGATTTGCAAGATTGCCTATAGCTATGATGACCGTATCGACATCAATTCTAAACTGCGAACCCTCGATGGGAATTGGCCTTCGTCTGCCTGATTCATCCGGTTCGCCGAGACGATACTTAAGACATTCGATAGCTGTCACTCGGCTGTTTTCGTCGCTGATGATTCGTTTTGGACTCTGCAGTATATGGAATTCTACGCCTTCTTCTTTTGCGTGATGGACTTCCTCAATTCGAGCGGGCATTTCTTTTTCGGTTCTCCGGTAAACTAAATAGACTTTGTCGGCACCGAGCCTGACTGCTGTTCTGGCCGAGTCCATAGCGACGTTGCCGCCACCGACGACAGCCACCTTTTTCGACAGCGCAATCGGGGTATCTGCACCTTTGCCGAAGTCGTAGGCCTTCATAAGATTGGCGCGCGTAAGATATTCGTTTGCGCTATATACGCCGATAAGTGATTCGCCTTCGATACCCATAAAGCTCGGTAGTCCCGCCCCGACACCGATATAAACAGCATCGAAGCCGTCTTCGTTCATCAATTGGGCAACGCTTCTTGTTCTGCCTACGATGAAATTGCAGACGATTTTAACGCCCATTTTTCTGAGTGTGTCAATCTCCTTTTGGACGATGGCTTTAGGGAGTCTGAATTCCGGGATTCCATAAACCATCACGCCGCCCGTTTTATGGAAGGCCTCGAATATTGTTACATTATGGCCGGCCCTTCGGGTGTCAGCGGCGGTGACAATGCCGCCTGGGCCTGAGCCGATTACGGCGACTTTCATTCCGGTCTCAGAAGCAACGGCTGGAATGCTATCATTTTCGCTGTCGTGGCCCGCCTGCCCAGAGTGTACGGCGGGCAGGTCGGCAACGAACCTTTCGAGTCGGCCTATGGAAACGGCCTTCGTGGGGTCTTTAAACTTTTTACCGACCGTGCAGGCTTGCTGGCATTGGACCTCCTGTGGACAGACTCGGCCACAAACAGCAGGTAATAATGAATTTTCTTTGATAATATCCAGCGCTTTTTTGTAATAGCCTTCGGAAACAGCGGCTACAAAATCCTTTATCTTTATTCGTACCGGACAGCCCTCGACACAGGGAGCGTTTTTACACCCAAGGCAGCGCAGAGCTTCCAGCCGAGCCTGCGTTTCGGTATAGCCCAGTGCCACTTCATTTACATTGTGTGCTCGCTCGTTGGGGTCCTGCTCGGGCATCGGCTGAGACGGGATGTTATATCTATCGGCTGGCTTAAGTTGACCGGCCTTGTGTTTTTCCAAGAGCTGCTGCAAAAGTTTTTGTTTATCTTGTTCAATCATGCATATAATCAATATGCTTTGTTTAAAAGACTGTATGTCATTTCGACCGAAGTCCCAATTCATCGGGACGAAGTGGAGAAATCTACTAATAGCAGATTTCTCGACTCACCTTCGGTTCGCTCTCCACAGTCCTAGGGACTCCTGACGGAGGACACCTATCGGTGGAAATGACAAGATACGCTGTTTGTTACAGAGCATAATCAATAATCATTTTATTTGTCCAATCCTATTTTACATCGGTGCTTTAAATATTGTTCGTGCGCCTTTTGTTCCTGGTCTTTATAGGCATTTAGTCTTTTAATCATCAGATCGAAGTTCACTTTATGGCCGTCAAATTCCGGACCATCCACGCAAACAAATTTTGGCTTGCCGTCAATTTCGACGCGGCAGCCACCGCACATGCCGGTACCGTCAACCATTATCGTATTGAGTGAGACCTGCGTGGGGATACCAAACTGCTTTGTTACTTCGCAACAGAATTTCATCATTATCGCTGGGCCGATGACGAAAACCTGGGCCGGCTTGTGCTCTCGCCGGCAAACTTCTTTTAGCGGCTCAGTCACAAGTGCCTTGCGTCCGTATGAGCCATCATCAGTTGTGACCATCAGCTCATCGCTTATCCGGGCAAACTGCTCTTTGAGGATTAGTAGTTTTTTTGTTCTGGCGCCAATAATGCTAATGAGTTTATTATCGGCTTGTTTCAGAGCCTTGGCGATAGGCAGCAGGGGGGCATTGCCGATACCACCGCCTACACAGACAACAGTACCGAAGTTTTCGATATGTGTGGGGTTGCCCAGCGGTCCGGAGACATTGGCAATTTCATCGCCTTGTTTCAAATCGGCTAACTCAGCAGTAGTTTTTCCGACACGCTGCCAAATCAAGCTAATGGTGCCTTTTTGTGGATCGGCATCGGCGATAGTCAGAGGAATTCGCTCGCTGTATTCATTGTTTATACTGAGGATGATAAACTGGCCTGGCCTTCTGGCTTGTGCTATAAGCGGGGCTTCAATCTCAGCAACAAATACATCATCCGAAAGTTGTTTCTTGGCCAGAATTTTGTGTGGCATTGTTCCTATAGTCTAATCACAAAACCTTGTGTATTTCAGAGCAATCCATTGATAGCGGAAGTGAGCTCTTTTTTGCCGGTGAGACCCACCCATTTCTTTTGCACCTGGCTGTCTTTGAATAAAATAGTTGTTGGTATCGCGTTTATGCTGAATTCTACCGCACTATCACGGGCATCATCGGTGTTGAGCCTGCAAATTTTGGCCCTGCCGGCGTACTCATTTGCGATCTCTTCTACGATTGGGGCCATCATTCTGCAAGGTCCGCACCAGGGCGCCCAGAAATCAACCAGCACCGGCACGTCAGATTTGTGTACAACCTCGTCAAAAGTAGAATCTGTTAGCTCAATTATACTACCAGCCATTGTTTCATCCTTGCTACTTTATCGCCTTGCCGGTTCGCAAGAGCAAGTTTAGGTCGCGAAAGGAAGCATAATTTATATTTGCTAAAAAGGAAAGTGGTATGCTACTTATCAATCGGTGGTTTGTCAAACACTAATTTGCCGTTTGCTGTTGGTTTTCCAGGGCTGATCCTATTTTTTCTTGCTCCTGATTATCAAATGAGGCTGCCAGCCTCGTTTTTGGGGGTAATTCAGCAATAGGAATAGGAGGTTCTTGTCGCTCGACTGGGCTCGCCGAGGTCTGCTCGATTCCGACAGCAGTATCGCTGACGGCACCGCCAATGGCAATGATGGCCTTTTCGACAGCTTGTTCGGCAGGTTTATCAGTTAGAGCGCGTAAATAAAGTTGCGATGAAGAACCGCTTTCGGCGGACTCAGCCCAAATTAACTTTTCTCGGATTAATTCCAAAAGCGCCAGAAACAATCCGATCATCACGGCTCGGCTGGCTTTGGCCTCGAAAACACGTTCAAAAGTCATTGGGCCTTCCGTCTGCAGGCGGTGCAGAATCTCTATTTGATACAAATCGATTGGCGTATCATCCTTGATGTGGCTTATATCCCGGCCAACACCGGTAGCTTTGCATATAGCGTCAAAGGCTTTGAGCAGGTCCCAGACACTTATCTGTTCAATGTCAAGCTGGGGTTCGGCCTCGGGTTTTAATTGTTCGATAACAGTATCAGGACGCGGAAAACGCTGGCTATGCTCATCTGCAGCGGCATTGAGCAAATTGGCTGCATCTTTGAATCTTTTGTATTCGAGAAGCTGGCGAATAAGCTCTGCACGAGGGTCGGCCAAATCATCTTCCGCAAGTTGCGCAGGTGACGCCTTCGGAAGGAGCATTGCCGATTTTATCTCCATCAACGTTGCAGCCATTACTAAAAAATCGCCGGCCAGGTCGATGTTAAGGCTTTTGAGTATTTCGATGTACTTTATGTACTGTTCGGTTATTTTAGCTATGGGGATGTCATAAATATCCACTTCTTCTTTACGGACCAGGTATAAAAGCAAATCCAAAGGCCCTGCAAATATGTCAAGATTTACGCGATAATCAGTCAATTTATGCCCTCGGTATTACTGCTCCTGATCCATTAGAAACGAGTTATTGTCCTCTGGTTCCTCAGAATCGTTATCATCCTCTAAGGTTTCTTGTTGTTTGTGAGATTCCAGAATTTGCCGTGCCTGCTCGGCCTGGCTCTCAAGGACCTGCAGTTCCGGTCCTTCCACCGCAGGTATCGGATATATATTTGAAGCATTCTGGCCCGTTACAATTGCTTTGATACCGTAGTCGGCGAGCACCTGTAGGGCCATTTCCGCTTCAATATAATCTGCAAATTGTGCGATTTTAACAAGTCTTTCGTCCACTCTTATACTCCTAATCCCACGGCTTTTCGGGCCTGAACAAGGGTTTCTGCCGCTACAGCTTTCGCTCGCTCGGCACCTTTGGCCAATATTTCTTTGACATAAACAATATTTTTTTCAAGCTCCTCTCGTTTTTGTCGGTAAGGCTTGAAATAATCTATAATCAGCTCAGCCAGGCGTTTTTTAGCCTCGGCATAGCCTGTACCGCCACTGCGGTATTTGTTTTCCCATTCGGCTACCTCACCTGGTGAGGCAACAAGTTTTAAAAGCGCAAAGACATTACACTTATCGGGGTCTTTAGGCTCTTCGACAGGTGTGGAGTCGGTGACAATTCGCATCACTTTTTTTCTGATGCTATTTTCCGGCTCGAACATCTCAATGGTATTTCCGTAGCTTTTACTCATTTTTTGCCCATCGATACCGGGGATCACAGCTACGGACTCGATTATATATTCCTTCGGCACGGTGAAGATTTCGCCGTAACTGTTGTTGAAACGAATAGCAATATCGCGTGTTATCTCGATATGCTGTTTCTGGTCGGCGCCGACGGGGACGAGGTCGGATTTGTAAATCAGGATGTCGGCGGCCTGAAGTACGGGATACGCGAACAGGCCGTGATTCGGGCTGAAACCCTGAGCGACCTTATCTTTAAAGCTGACGCACCGCTGCAATAGGCCCATAGGCGTTACGCAGGAAAGCAGCCAGGTCAATTCAGTAACCTCCGGTACATCAGACTGTCGCCAGAAGACAGTTTTCCCGGTATCGAGGCCCAATGCAATATAATCCATCGTTACGTCAAGCGAGTACTGAGTAACATCGGCAGGTGTTGGGTTGCTGGTAAGGGCGTGGTAGTCGGCGATGAAGTAGAAGCAGTCGTTGTCAGCCTGGAGCTGCAAATGCTGGCGAATGGCGCCGAAAAAGTTGCCTATATGGAGACATCCAGACGGTTGTATGCCTGAAAGCACTCTCAAATTAACCTCCGACACAAATAGCAAAAACAAAAGAAAAAAACTAAAACCGTTAGCGTAACAATAATGGTGGCAACAACAAATGTCAAGTATTTTGTATCAATGAAGTTAAATGTGGATTTCCCATATTACAATTGGTTGTCGTCGACTTTTTTCTGGTAGAATATCTTTCTATTGGAGAGTATTGAATAATATTATTTTAGAGAAACTATTGGATAAGTCCTATGACATGTAAATGGATGGAGCTTTGCCCGCTTAGACGATTAGAAAAAAATCGTATAATCGATTTACGATGGCGAAAAGATTATTGCGAATCTGAACAACATTGGAAAGAGTGCAAAAGATATCAAATGGAAGAAAAGTCGATACCCCACGACGATTCTATGATGCCGGACGGTAGTTTCGTGGATTTGGAAAAGAATTGAATCGATATGATAAGAGAAGACATTATCGAGCGAATCGCTGCGCTGCAACCAAAACAATAACCTTGCTCATCACTTTAATCCTTTCACTGTAACCGGATTCTCTGCCGGTCTTAGAACCTATCCAAATAACCCGCTCTATTGCGGCCGGCTGCAAAGCCCGATGCCTGCGTTGTCGGTCAAAAACGTTCTCAACGTGGAGTAAACCACGCCTCCGAGCCTTTTTGGCCTGCCGCCTTGGCCTCGAGCTTTTCGCTCGGCCTCATAACGACCCGGTTATTCGGATAGGCTCTTAATATTAATGATGGCTAAAAAACTGATGGAGCTGATCCCTCAATGACAACATGGACAAATGTGCTCTTTTGCTTTTACTCCGGAGTGGAACAAAGCTGTTATCACGTATTGAGCATAAGTAGAGAGTGACCTCGCTGTGAGATAGAGCTGAGCCAAACTGAGTTTAAACTAATACAGTACACTCTTAAGCAAATGCTTAAGGATACAACAGCCTTACCGAAAACAGATCATTCTCACTGTTTAAAGAACATTTCATAATGTAGTTCGTATCCGCAACCAGCTTCTTTTTTCAGATGAGGCCACAGAGCTTCAAACTCAACCAAAATTGAGCAGAGCAGCTATTGCGGAGTAGATAACTACATTGCCCCCCGTGCTTAGATTTATCCCTTGCTAATTTAAGCTCTGCCGAGGGACTTCATATATTTTTTTGACTTGCGGAGTCCCATCCTGGAGGCTTTCTTCTTTACCGCCTCGGTGGGCCGACCAAGTTTGGCGGCTATAGAAGCTGTGGGATTACTCGGGAAAAGTTTTTTGAGCAGACTGATATCCGCCTTTGCCCAAAGTCCTTTTGCTGCTTTTTTTGTTTTTTTGGCTTTTTTCTTCTTTGCCATTTTATGTTTCCTTTCATTAAACGGCATAGCGATAAAATTGTTCTTTTTGTCTTGGTAATGTCACCTAATAGTATAATTTATGGTTGGTTTTATAAGCTGTCAAGAGTTTTTGAAAAAATTAAGAGAGAAAAAAATGAGAGCTTGGCGGCAAGTGTAAGGGATCAGCCATCAATGATATGGATCTGGCAACGTGACTGTCCCCGAAACAAATTCGATTCACCAATTTCCGCAAGTCACCAGCCTAAACAACCGTGTTTCGTTTAACGGTCCGGCCTTCGTAGCCTGCCTTCGCCGGAGCGGCTCCTGCCCGCCGTACACTTTCACCCTTCGCAGTGCTACGGAGAACGGGCTGGGCAGGCGGGACGCGCAGGCAGACCACTACGGTGGAGAGGGCTTGCACTACTCGTTTCGTTAAACGTCCCTTCGATTTCGCTCAGGATAGGCTAACGTTAAACGCAACCGATACGAGGCCCGTGAGATAGCCAACTATGATTTTGTCCTGATTCCCAAGTTATTTATCTCATGGGTCGAGCCACGCAATCGTCAAGATGCCTTACGGCACCGCAACCGCCTTTCTTTTAATAGTTGCGATTATATTATTCTCATAGTAAGTATATATGGGTAGTTTTCAGATAGTGGCTCCGGAATAACAATTGACAACAAGGCATATCTGTTGTACAAGACGCGTCCAAAACAGGAAACAGATGACAGACAACAGAAGGCAGACAATGGAAGTTCTGACCTCTGTTCTCTTAATAAAAGCAAATAGAAGGAGATGAATAGTGCCTAAGCGCAAAGATATTCATAAGGTAATGATTATAGGCTCAGGTCCAATTGTGATCGGGCAAGCCTGCGAATTTGATTATTCGGGCACACAGGCATGTAAGGCGCTTAGAAAATTAGGTTACAAAATCGTGCTTGTTAACTCAAATCCCGCAACGATTATGACCGATCCAGGCATGGCTGATGTAACATATATTGAGTCCCTCAATGTCAAAACCATGGAGCAGATTATAGCAAAAGAGCGTCCGGACGCACTACTGCCAAATCTCGGCGGGCAAACAGGCCTGAACCTCGCTGCGGAGCTGTCGCGCAGAGGTATCCTGGATAAATATGGAGTCCGGATTATTGGTGTTAAGGCCGACGCCATTGAGCGCGGGGAAGACCGCCAGGCGTTTAAGGATACGATGAACCAGCTTGGAATCGAGATGCCGAGAAGTCAGATTGCGAACAGCCTTGAGGAAGCTGAAAAAGTGCTGGAGAAAATTGGACTACCCTGTGTTATTCGACCGGCTTATACCTTAGGCGGAACCGGTGGCGGGCTGGTTTACAACATCGAAGAGTTTCGTACTATTGTCAGCAGGGGTCTGTCTTTCAGCCTTGTCGGACAGGTGCTCGTCGAAGAATCCGTGCTCGGCTGGGAAGAGCTGGAGCTTGAGGTGGTCCGTGATGCCAAGAACCAGATGATAACAGTATGTTTTATTGAAAATGTCGATGCAATGGGTGTTCATACAGGTGATTCCTATTGTACTGCTCCCATGTTAACCATAGATCCTAAGCTTCAAGCACGCCTCCAGAAGCATTCATACGATATTGTAGAGGCCATCGGCGTCATCGGAGGTACCAATATTCAGTTTGCCCATGACCCGAAAACCGGAAGGGTCGTGGTCATCGAGATCAATCCGAGGACTTCGCGTTCGTCCGCGCTCGCATCCAAAGCGACCGGCTTTCCCATCGCATTAGTTTCTTCCATGCTTGCGGGGGGACTAACTATGGATGAAATCCCATATTGGCGCGACGGCACACTTGAAAAGTATACTCCTTCGGGGGACTACGTGGTGGTGAAGTTCGCCCGCTGGGCTTTTGAAAAATTCAGAGGCATTCAAGATAAGCTTGGCACACAAATGCGAGCCGTTGGAGAGGTTATGAGCATTGGAAAGACCTACAAAGAGGCCTTTCAAAAGTCTGTTCGCTCCCTCGAAATCGGCCGGTACGGCCTGGGCTTTGCCAAGGATTTTAATAAGAGAACATTGGATGAGCTTTGGGAGCTTTTGAAAGAGCCTACCAGTGAGCGTCAGTTTATTATGTACGAGGCCCTGCGCAAAGGAGCGGATGTTAATGCGCTTTATGAAAGGACATATATTAAGCCCTGGTTTATTGAGCAGATGAAGGAGCTTGTGCAGCTCGAGGAAAAAATCTTAAAGTACAAGGGCAGGAAGCTACCGGATGAGCTGCTGATCCAGGCAAAAAAGGACGGCTTTGCAGATAAGTATCTGAGCAAATTACTGGGTATTCCGGAAAAAGAAATACGCAAAAGACGGACCGCTCTTAATGTCGTTGAAGCCTGGGATGCTGTTCCTGTAAGCGGTGTTGAAAATGCCGCCTATTATTATTCCACCTATAACGCACCCGACAGAGTTAAAGTCAGTGACAGGCCAAAGGTAATGGTATTGGGCGGTGGGCCCAATCGTATCGGCCAGGGTATTGAGTTTGACTATTGTTGTGTGCATGCGGCCTTTGCACTTCGCGACCTTGACTATGAAACCATTATGGTCAACTGCAATCCGGAGACCGTTTCAACCGACTACGATACGTCTGACAAGTTATATTTTGAGCCGCTTACAGTCGAAGATGTATTGAGTATTTACAATAAAGAAAAACCCGAAGGTGTTATCGTCCAGTTCGGCGGTCAGACTCCTCTTAATATTGCCTCGGAGCTTGACGAGGCAGGAGTAAAAATCCTCGGTACTTCACCGGAAAGAATTGACCTTGCAGAGGATAGAGACAGATTTCGCAAACTAATGAAAAAGCTCGACATTCCCCAGCCTGAATCCGGCATGGCAAGCACCCTCGATGAGGCGCTCAAAATCGCAGAGAAAATCGGTTATCCGTTGATGGTCAGGCCTTCTTATGTGCTTGGCGGTCGCGCTATGGAGGTAGTACATGATGAAGAGATGTTAAAGTTTTATGTTGCACAGGCGACAGATGTTTCGCCGGAAAGACCCATTTTAATTGATAAATTTCTTGAGAACGCTCTTGAGGTGGAGGCAGATGCGATTGCCGACGGCACAGACGCCTTTGTGCCTGCGATTATGGAGCACATCGAGCTTGCGGGTATTCATTCAGGAGACTCGGCCTGTGTGCTTCCGCCTGTTAGTATTCCTGAGAAACATCTCAAAACAATATATGAATATAATCGTAGAATCGCTATTGAGTTTAATGTAGTCGGTTTGATGAATATTCAATATGCCATCGCCAATAATGTTGTTTACATTCTTGAGGCAAATCCACGGGCCTCAAGGACCGTTCCGCTTGTTTCTAAGGTTTGCGGTATATCAATGGTGCGTATTGCTACGCAGCTTATGCTCGGCAAGCGCCTTGCAGATATGAAAATAAAGAAACTGAACATACCCCATTTTGGGGTAAAAGAAGCTGTATTTCCTTTTAATATGTTTCCTGAGGTAGATCCATTATTAGGTCCTGAGATGCGCTCAACCGGTGAAGTCCTCGGTATGGCGGATTCATTCGGCCTTGCCTTTTACAAGGCTCAGGAAGCAACGCAATTGCAATTGCCATCTGAGGGAAGCATTCTAATCACCGTCTCGGATAGGGATAAATCCGCTGTGCTTGATGCCGCCAAACAGTTCCAGAAGCTCGGCTTTAAGATTAATGCTACGGAAGGGACACATTCATTTTTATCGAAAAATGGCGTGAAATCGGAAATGACTCTAAAAATGCACGAGGGTCGGCCACATATTGTTGATAGTATCAAAAACAGAGAAATACAGCTTATTATCAATACACCCACCGGCAAACAGAGTAAATATGATGACTCTTATATTCGTAAATCAGCTATTCAATATAAAATACCTTATATTACGACGGCTTCCGCGGCCATTGCGGCGGCGAAGGGTATAGAAGCCTTTAAGAAAAAGCAGGGTGAAGTTAAATCGCTGCAGGAATACCATGCAGATATAAAATAACGACACCGGCTTTTTCAAAAGCTCCACAGTCCCGTAGTTTGCCATTCAGACGACTCGAATGGTTCGTTTTAAAACGTAGGAACCGGAATATCGTTTAGCACGTAAAACATATCCGCAATGTATGGATCAATGGCAAACTTAAATTGAATGGTTTTAACATAGCCACAGGCTACACAGGAGATTCTGCCCGTCCTTGTATACTCTGAAAGGCTACCTGAGTATGAACTATGGGAGCCACCAGAACTGCTTCCGAGATAACTTCTTACATCGATTCCCTTTTCATCGAGAAATGTCATGCCCATATCCATATATTGTGGTATAGGCTGTTCAAGCACACCATCTCTTAGAATTAAAGAACGCCCGGGACGCGAATTCGGGTCTTCATACCTTCCTTTGATGCGGTAGCTGTACTCATTTTCTTTAAGCACAGCCTCTTCAATCATAATGCTGTAGCCGGGCAGAAGCTCAATCCACTGATCCGATGCTTGAAATGGAACCTTAGCTGTTAGAATCGCATGTGCAAAAAGACCTTTAATGCTCCAGCTTACCTCGCTTAGCCATACGGGGCAACCAACATTGGGATCCAAGGGAAAATCAAGCTTGATATGTACCGGCATATACGCAAGAGCCGAGTGTGATGGTATCGTATCAACAAATGAATGGATGAACTGATCCTCGTATGTGTACACATTGTTTTGATCATCAATGACTCGGGCTTCGACAACAGAAGCTAAATCAAAAGGGCCTCTGATTGGGATTGAGATTAAGTTTCGGATGTCCGCCTCGCAAAGACAGCAGCTTACCGACAGGATTTGGGTGGAAACATATCCACCGTCATTGATATCTTCTACAGGAGATAGTACATTATATACTGTAGCTCTTGCACACGCCAGCTCAAAACAGTCCGACGGCGTCCAGTTTGGGTCATTAGGCTCAACCACGACAACTGTCACCTCCGGCTCTATATCAGCGAAACAGAGCGATCCCATGACTAAAACCACGATAATTGCGCACAATCCTCTAATTTTTTTGACTCGCATGTTATACCTCCTTAAAAAAGTTAGTGTATAAAGTTATGAGTATTTCAAATAACAAATAAACCATGTTTAATTAAGGACTTGAAAAAACCAAAGCTCGCCATCTTTGAAACCTCCGCTTCATCGCGTTATCTTTATGTTAGCCCGTCAAAGCCTCCGCGGCTGTTTCGGACGTATTCAACCTTTCTTTATTATTATAGACGTAATGGAGTAGAAAATATACCCTAAAAAAGGCCAGAAATATAAATTAATTTTTTTAACCCCAGCCTTTTAGCGGTGATTTACACCTTTTTAATATTGGATTATTTGGCTTCAGATAAAGGTTTTCTCGGCAGCCAGACCGCCATCTCGCCCGGCCCGCGATGTGACCATGCATAGTAAGGAATAACACTTAATTTTCGTTTGTTGCCGGATGCATCCATTACGTTTCCCGTAATTACGGTAACGCCATTCAATAAATCTTTTTTATATTCTGCTTGAAGTTTAGCATCATCGGGAATCACCATATCGAGCACCTTGTTATCATTATCCACCCATTCGGCGCAATAAACAATTGGGCCGCGAACCAGGGCTGTTTTGTTAAGGTCGTCTTTAACTTTCTCGTTTGCTATTACCCGGCGAATCGGCATGGGCAGATTCAGCTCGATAGTGTCCCCCTTTGACCATTTTCTGTCGATTACGGCAAATCCCTTATTCATGTTGATATTGATTGATTCACCGTTTAATTTCAGCGTGACTTTTTCATTAGTTTCATTTAGGTAATGATATAAATCGCTCGGTACAGGTTTGCCTACAGACCATCCGGGGATGCGGATATTGACCGCAAACTTTTGACTGTTTTTCGGATTGATTTTGATAACCACTTTTCCATCCCAGGGATAAGCGGTCTCCTGGCTGACTTGGACATTAGTTTTGTCCATCTCGACGTCGGCCTTGCCGGCAATAAAGAGATTTACATATAAACGATCACCTCGATGGGCATAGATATAATCGGGCACCGAAGGGATGAAACGAATAATATTTGAAGGACAGCAGGAACAGTCGAACCATGGCTGCCGGGTCAATGAGCCTCTGTTAAACTTGTATTTTCCGTCCGATTCCAAACAGTTCGGATAGAAAAATAAATTGCCGCGGTTGTCCCGACAAGTCGCGACTCCTTCGCAATGACAACGGCGGAGTCCGCTATGGGATGCCTTACGGCAGTGGATTCGCAGGATTGCGAGCTCGTACTTCGCAGCGAAGCGCTGCTTCGCAGAGTAGTACAGGTCATTGGAAATTGCTCTTGCAAACTGGGTTGACGGTCAATATATTATGCACGATTCCTTATGCGCTAAGTATATAAATGGGAAATCCGTACGGGTTCACCCCATGAGATAAGAATCTTGCGGGTTCGTCGTGAATCCGGCGATCTCGCGTCGAATCGACGGAAATAAAAAAAACCGTGAGCTGGTTATCTCACGGGGTAAATAACAGTGTTAAAAAGTTGTAATGCCGAAAGATAAATCAATAAAGAAAATACTCATCATCGGCTCCGGGCCGATTGTGATAGGCCAGGCGTGTGAATTTGATTATTCCGGTGCTCAGGCGTGCAAGGTATTAAGAGCACAAGGCTATAAGGTCGTTCTTGTAAATAGTAACCCCGCTACCATAATGACAGACCCTGAGCTGGCTCACAGGACATATATTGAGCCGATTACGCCTGAGATAGTTGAGAAGATAATCCGCGCCGAGCGACCGGACAGTCTGCTGCCGACGCTCGGTGGACAGACGGGCCTGAACACCGCGGTAGAACTGGCTGAAAGTGGGGTATTGAAAAAATATAACGTCAGACTTTTAGGGGCTAATCTTCGCTCAATAAAAAAGGCGGAAGAAAGAGACCGATTCAAAAAAACTATATTAGATGCGGGATTGGAAGTACCCAAAAGCGGATATGCCCACTCTATTGAGGAAGCACAAAAGATTGTCGAGGATATTGGGCTGCCGGCTATTATCCGTCCTTCTTATACGTTAGGGGGAACGGGCGGAAACGTCGCTTATAATCTGTCTGAGTTTAAAGAATACGTAAAATGGGGACTTAGTATTTCTCCGGTGGGCCAAATTCTTATCGAAGAATCCGTCATAGGCTGGAAAGAATTTGAGCTTGAGGTGATGCGTGACAAAAAGGACAACGTGGTCATCGTCTGCTCCATCGAGAACCTTGACCCGATGGGTATTCACACAGGCGATAGTATCACGGTAGCTCCAGCACAGACCCTTACCGACAAAGAATATCAGATAATGCGCGATGCGGCGATTAAGATTATCCGAGCTATCGGCGTAGAAACCGGCGGCTCCAACATTCAGTTCGCCGTTAATCCCGACAATGGGAAGCTCTACGTGATTGAGATGAATCCGAGAGTTTCACGCAGCTCCGCACTTGCTTCCAAGGCTACCGGCTTTCCTATCGCCAAGATTGCCTCGCTGCTTGCGGTAGGTTTCACGCTGGACGAGATTCCCAACGATATTACAAAGAAAACGCCGGCTTGCTTTGAGCCGACCATCGACTACTGCGTTGTTAAATGGCCTCGCTTTACGTTCGAGAAATTTCCGGGCACTTCGCCGCTTCTCACGGTTCAGATGAAATCGGTCGGCGAGGCAATGGCTATAGGCAGGACATTCAAAGAGGCGCTGCAAAAGGCCATAAGGTCGTTAGAAATCGACCGCTATTCGCTTGACGGCAGACACATTCAGCAGAAGACAGAAGACAGAAGACAGAAAGCAGAAGGCAGAAGTTCTGACGTGCCTACCATAGATGGACTGACACCTGCTCTTTTGACGCATCGGCTAAAAGCAAAGCTAAGAACTAATTGCTGGGATAAGATTTGGTATGTAGCTGAGGCCATAAGGAGAAAACTATCAATAGATGAAATATATAATCTAACCAAGATTGATCCTTGGTTTCTCAATAACATAAAGGATATTGTGCAACTCGAAGAAAGAATAAAATCTCGATCCTCGATGCTGGATGCTCGATACTCGACGAGCATCGAGAATCGAATATCGAGTATCGAGTTGAGAACGGCGAAGGAATACGGCTTCAGTGACAAGTATCTGTCAACTTTGTTAAAAACAAAGGAGACGGATTTACGGAAATACCGACAGGAAATGGGCATAAACGCGGTTTATAAAACCGTCGATACCTGCGGTGCCGAGTTCGAAGCGACTACTCCATATTTATATTCTACATTCGAGAAACAGTGCGAAGCAAATCCGAGCAGCAGGAAGAAAGTAGTCATCCTCGGCGGCGGACCCAATCGCATTGGCCAGGGAATCGAGTTCGATTACTGCTGCGTTCACGCTGCCTTTGCACTGCGGGAAATCGGCATCGAATCAATAATGGTCAACTGCAATCCCGAGACGGTTAGTACCGACTACGATACCTCAGACAGGCTCTACTTTGAGCCGCTGACGTTTGAAGATGTGATGTCGATTGTGGAAAAGGAAAACCCGGACGGCGTGATTGTACAATTCGGCGGCCAAACGCCGTTGAAATTAGCTGTCCCCCTTGAAAAAGCGGGAGTGAAAATAATCGGTACTTCGCCTGATAGCATCGACCACGCCGAAGACCGCAAGCGATTTAACAAACTGGTAAAGAAGCTGAAACTTCGCCAACCAGCCGGAGGCACAGCCACAACGTATGCTGAGACGCTCAAGGTGGCTAATAAGCTACGGTTTCCGCTGTTGGTTCGTCCTTCTTTCGTTCTGGGTGGCCGGGCGATGGATATTGTTTATGACCAGCAGGAGCTAAAGAGTTGTGTGCACGAGGCAATCGAGGCATCCGGTGAGCATCCAATTTTGATTGATAAATTCCTCGACGATGCTATAGAGCTGGACGTCGATGCTATAAGCGATGGCAAAACCGTGGTCATCGGCGGGATCATGGAGCATATCGAGCAGGCTGGCGTGCACTCAGGTGACAGTGCCTGCTGCCTGCCGCCGGTCTCTTTGGGTAATAAGATCCTGGCAGAGGTCAAGAGACAAACAAAGCAGCTGGCTCTGGCGCTCAAAGTCAAGGGCCTGATGAACGTTCAGTTTGCGATACCTGTGGCATCCCTAAGGGATCCTTACGGAGAGCTAAAAGACGGGCAGGTTTATATCCTGGAAGTGAATCCGCGGGCTTCTCGAACCATCCCCTTCGTCAGTAAAGCTATCGGCGTGCCTTTGGCCAAGCTGGCGGCAAAGGTAATGGTGGGTATGACGCTGGATGATTTACATTTTACAAAAGAAGTGCAGCACAAATACTTTGCCGTCAAAGAATCAGTGTTTCCATTTACAAAATTTCCTGGCGTAGATACGCTGCTGGGACCGGAGATGCTTTCGACAGGTGAGGTGATGGGCCTGTCGGATGATTTTGGCATTGCTTTCGCAAAATCACAGATAGCAGCAGGTAACAGCCTTCCGACTGCCGGCAATGTACTTTTTAGCGTTAAAGACAGCGACAAAAGGATGGCTGTTGGATTTGCCCGTAAATTACATAAAATGGGCTTTAAGATTATTGCCACAAAGGGTACGTGCATTGAGTTTATCAATAACAACATTCCGTCAGAGTTTGTATTAAAGATGTCCGAAGGTCGGCCCAACATAGTCGATGCTATAATAAACGGCCGTTTCGACCTGATTATCAATACCGCTATTGGAAAGCAGTCGATAAGGGATTCATTTTCAATCAGAAGAGCAGCGCTTGATAAGCGGGTGCCATACGTGACAACCATGAGAGGTGCTGAGGCGACAGTGAAGGCCATCGAAGCGTTGAAACAAAAAAAGGTCGATGTAAAACCTATACAATTGTACTATCGATAGTGATTGGTAATTGGTAATCGGTAACTGGTAACTATTTAATTTCTGTTGCGGATGCAGGTTTTTTGTCATTCCCGCGCAGGCGGGAATCCAGTTTTTCGACCTGGATACCTGCTTTCGCAGGTATGACATCATCGTTTTTAGTGTTTCCGCAACAGGAACTATTTAGGAAAAAACACGTGAAAGCAGTTTTATTACTTGAGGACGGCACGGTTTTTGAAGGCACCTCTTTTGGTGCCAAGGGACAACTGTGCGGCGAGGTGGTTTTTAATACCAGCATGACCGGCTATCAGGAGATAATGACCGATCCTTCATATCATGAGCAGATAATTACAATGACATATCCTTTAATCGGCAATGTTGGAACCAATAAAGCCGACTGGGAATCGAAGAAGGTTTATGCCTGCGGTTTTATTGTCAAAGAAAACTGCGATTACCCGAGCAACTTCAGGAGTAAAGAATCGCTGAGTGACTATTTGAAAAAGAATAATGTCGTCGGCCTGGAAGGCATCGACACTCGAGCGCTGGTAAAACACATCCGAATCCGGGGAGCGATGAGGGGTATTATTTCCTCGCCTGCCCCGAGCGCAGTCGAGGGGACCGAGCTTAATCCAGCGAGCCTGAAAAAGAAGCTTCAGGCCTACCCGGGTCTTGTGGGAAGGGACATAGTTAAAGATGTCACTTCAAAAAAACCATACCATTGGGACGAAGGGGTAATTGATGTATTAATCAACAAGCAGTTCGAACCACCTAAGAAATATAAGGTGGTGGCTTTTGATTACGGCATCAAGCATAATATCCTCAGGCTGCTTCGCTCGCATGGCTGTGAGGTCTATGTAGTGCCGGCACGAACATCAGCAAAGGAAGTCTTGGCCCAAAAACCTGATGGAGTATTTTTAAGCAATGGTCCCGGCGACCCGGCACCGGTAAGCTACGCCGTCGAGACTATCAGGCAGCTTTTAGGCAAAGTGCCGATATTTGGCATTTGCCTCGGCCATCAGCTTTTGGCGCTGGCGCTCGGGGCAAAAACCTATAAACTCAAATTCGGCCATCGCGGTGCGAATCATCCGGTAAAGAATATGCAAACAAAACAGATTGAAATTACCTGCCAGAACCACGGATTCTGTGTGGATATGGATTCTTTGAAAGGAAAAGATGTTGAACTAACACATATAAACCTTAATGATAATACGGTTGAGGGGATTTCGTGCAAGAGGCTCAAGGCTTTTGCTGTTCAGTATCACCCGGAAGCCTCGCCCGGCCCCCATGACTCGAATTACCTGTTCCAAACATTTATAGAGCTAATGGAAAAATAATCAAAATGAAAAAACCATTGATTGTTATCGGCGAATCAATTCATGCTTCAATTCCGAAGACCGCTGAGGTAATGAGGCAATTAGTTGAACTTGGTCTTGATGCCTACACGGCTCGGAGTGAGTCGTTGGATTATATCAAAAACCTGATTGAATCACAGGCGGCCCGTCCTGAGCCAGGTCGAAGGGCCGGGGGAGCTGATTATATAGCAGTCAATCTCGACGCCTTCGGAGAAGATGATCCGAAGACAGCAATTAATATGATGCGTGAATATGTCAAACTGGTACGCAAGTGGGGCAATGGCGTACCCGTCTGTATCGACAGCAGTGACGATGATGTCTTGAAAGCAGGCTTAAAGGAATGGTACAATACATCGGAGGACAGAGGACAGAAGCCTGCCCTGAGCGAAGTCGAAGGGACAGAGGACAGACTTCGATCATCCATCATCAGTTCTCCTCTGATCAATTCGGTCAAAATTTATACGATTGATAAGATGCTGCCGCTTAAGAAGGCCCGCCTGCCCAGAGGCTCGTCCGGCGGGCAGGATTTTGACTTTGCATTCATCGGTCTTTTAATGAGCGAGGATAAACCTGAAGGTCCGGGCGGCTCGCACTCAGTT
>Ga0315533_1001154_pt1 | contig 20728 bp, 25 predicted proteins | sample SalMarSW160130MG_FD_203081 | JGI IMG/M metagenome (GOLD analysis project Ga0315533, IMG submission 203081) | Salt marsh sediment microbial communities from the Plum Island Ecosystem LTER, Massachusetts, United States - Salt Marsh Sediment SW1601-30 ... | reverse complement strand
CTAGCTGATTTTTTTGCTTTCTCAAGTAAATCCATTTTCCCCTCCTCTAAACTGTAATTTTAATGGAATTACTTATGTTGGCTCTTGAATTCTCTGCTGCTCTACCCTCGTAGGAAGATGAATAATCATTAACCAAGCCCCGGCACTCGTAGTCGATAGTTGTTAGGCGCGCCTGAGAGGATTCGAACCCCTGACCTACGGATTAGAAGTCCGTTGCTCTATCCAACTGAGCTACAGGCGCATCTTCTAACGCCGGAGACACCTTTCGTCTGCGCTCAACTTTGTAGTTCTCAATATCTAGGGCAGTTATCTCGAGTAGGTACTTATTCCCGAAAAAGGTATTTAGATGTTTAATACTGAGCTCATCTCGGTCCCAAGATCTCTTGTTGGGCTTGGAATAGCTTTCGAGGTAGAGTCTGGCCATCTCTCTAAAATGAATCTTTTTCTCCTTTTTCACATCAAGGAATTTGCCCTCGGCCATTTGAACCTTTCTTTTCTTTAAGACTATCTGTGCTAGTTCCTTGCTGGGGCCTATGCTTTCTCTCTTGCGCCTGCCCTGCACGTAGTAGTCAATGAACCAGTTTTTGCCCTTCTTGAAGATGCCCATTCATTCCTCCTAGCTAGATATTACAACAGAATGAGGATAAGTCAAGATATTTTCTCTTCCGGCCTTAGTCGAATTGCTTTTCCTTGCGGGTGTTACGATTGATCCAGTTGTAAATTTCCTGAAGGTCGAACTTGAGCAAACGGCCGCACTTCACGGAAGGTATCCTCCGCTGACATGCCCACTTATAGATGGTGTCTTTGCTGATATCCAAGATGTGGGCAACTTCCTCAACACCAATAAGTCTTCGTTCGACCTTCATTGTATCCGAGTATTAAATTCTTAGACTTGGTATCCTTCTTTCTTATTCTCCCTTGACCTTCTCAATAAACCTTACTGCGTGCTTAAAGACAAGAAACTCTCGGCCCCTATCCGTAAGAAAGGCTAGGGTATAGTTGTCTGCCTCAATTATGACCCCCTTTAGCTCGCTCTCGTCCTCTATGGTGTTAAGGTGGAGAATAACAGACTCCTTTTCCTTAGCCAGACCGGCCAGGTAGGCAAAGCTATTCCAAAGCTGTTGCTTCTTGGGCTTTTGCTTATCCTTTTGGCTCATTCTAGGTCTTTGACCTCCTTATCCACCTTGTCTATTAGCTTCTTAAACTCATCCCAGATCCCGTCAAAGAGGTAGAACCGCAGCCCTCTTTTGGTAGGGCCCTTGTAGCTGTCCGTGTTGACAAAGACCCGTAGGTCTAGCTTTTCGTTGCCGACAATGGTGGCTACTAGGTCTGAAGTGTCGTTAAGTTTTATTTTAGCTATCTTTTTTTGCTTTTGAGTCATTCTAAACCCCTTTTTTTATCTTCGGATGACTCTGTTGGTGTGCGTTTTATAATTTCGACATTAAAACGCTCTGCCAGTTTCTCAAAGTTATCTTCTTTAAAGAAAAATGCGGTTAAACCATCAGAGGCCCTGTCGCTTTGTAAGCCTAGCTGTTTCAGCATTCTGCTGATAGTCCTGTCTTTGAGATGTTCGTTTTCTGACCGCTGTTGGTTGATAACCTTTGTTACGTCTTTCAATTTAAACATACCCTTCTCAATAGGTAGTTTTCCATCGTAAAAAGAATCAATAATTGGCTTTATTATCTCCCCCTGTAAACTCAGGCGCTCCTCTGTCTCTCTCATTTCCTTAGTAGATTTAACATAGTTTTTAAGGTCAATTTCCCTGCTCGGGTCCACTAACATTAGGGTTTGGTGCAAAGGTTCTATTATCTCCTGTAGCCTTCTCCTGGCTATCTTTTCTGGATTAGGCAGGTCTTTGTTTAAGTTCCTGGCTCTGAAAGCAGTCAAACGGTCTCTCAATTCCTCAGCTTTGACCTGATCAATTTTGCTCTCTACATCCGGGGAGGTATTTTTTTGCATAATAAAGAGAAGCGACCTTGACTGTAATTCCGTGGGCATACTTTGGTCGGTACAGATTACAATGGGAGCAAAGAGGTCAAAGTATTCAATTTGGTCCTCTCCTTTCCTATTCAGGTCAACCCGGGCAACCTTTACACCTCTCTTGTATCTTGACTTTATCAGCCTTGCTACCTCTTTATCTCCATCGACTCCCCAGATTTTCAATTCGTCTAGGATGAGGCTGCCTTTAAAATACTCACTTGACCTGAATAGCACCGCTTCTGTGGGAGAAGTTTCAAACTCTCCCTTGTAGGCAATCTGGAATAGCACTTCCCCGGCCCTGGTCTTTCCACTCTCCAGAATCCCATAAAAGTAGATTATCGGAGTGCAGCTAAACTTATCTATAAGGTAGGTATGCAAGACCCAGAGCGCTAAGACTAAATAGCCACTTTCATCCGGTAGCTCTAGGTATTGACGTATGAATTTCTCCACATCAGCAAGGAGCTTGGCCTCATCTTTGTCGGTCTGAAAGTAATAGAATACGTCTGGGGTAGGGTAGAGAAAGGGTAGGTCTTGCTTCGGCTCATACCTCACATTATCAAAGGTAAGATAGCTTTGGGTAGTTAGTTTCCCCTGGTCTAAAGTCAGATATTTAACCCTGTTATCTTCCTTTATCAGTCCCACTATTCCAGATATAACTGTTTTGGTTACCACTTTAGGCTTGGCTTCAGCTTTAGTTTCAGCTTCTCCCTCATCTATCATCTTATGCAGTTGCACGTTGCTGTTAACCTTTTTAGTGAGGTCTGTCTTGTCAATGATTTTTTTCTTGCTGATAGCAACAATATAGTCTTTGCGGTCTGGTTCAGGCAGGTAGGCTAATTCACCTGGCAGGCGATCCCTTATTTTGTACTTTTCCTCTGGTGAGTATTTGGTCCAACGTTCTAAAATTTCGTCAACCCACTTACGGACCTGCTTTTGTTTTTCCTCTCTTTGTAGCTTCTCCTCTAGAATTTTGTCTTTCATTAGTCTGTCCTTCTAAGACAGGGGAGGGAAGGACAGACCAAATACCTCCCCTGCCTCTGAGAGGGTACCCTGAGAATAATTATCTGTATTTCGACTGTCTAAACCTTCCTGAAATTGGAGATTTGACTTAGAGAAAATTTTTGTTACCATAACAATGGCGGACAGAGGGTGTGACAAGCCTTGACAATATGAGCCTGAACCACGGACTCATTAACGCCCGCCGAAGGCCGGGAGAGGTACCTCCCGGCTTTCTTATAATTCTAACTGAATGTGTCCCCCGATCTCTTTCCTCTGTTTCCCTTCCTTGAGTGGGGGAAACCACAAATGGATACGCCAATAGTGGCTACTCCCAAACTCAGGGCCACTTTTGCTGGCCGTCACGGACAAGCACTTTTCGTTGCGGTAACCTAGTGACCCTCGTATGCGAACCATCGTATGAATCAAGTAGTTTCACATAATGCTACTCAGAGGGACCCGTAGTACTCGGCACATTCTCCTCACCAAATCCCGACTCGGGTCCAATCGTCCCGTCATTATCTTGCTGAGATTGGTCTCATGGATGTCTACCCTTTTGGCTAGCTCCCATTGTTTCATCTTTCTTTCTACCAGCAAAGCCTTTAATTTAGCAGGATCAATTCTCATAATTTTTTGCCTCCTTTACGCCCCAATTTTGTTCCTGTTCATCATAGGACTTCTGCCTCTGGGAAATCAAATTATAGAGAACAGCTTTATATGTAGGTATGGTCGGATTTTTCTCAGGATCGGCGGGGAATTGCAGTTTGATGCCTACATCTTTAGACAGATAGCGAATAGCAGCGTTCAAGGACTTACAATTCTCCACAAAATCCTCCTCATCACAACTGACCAAGATCAAGATCCGCAAAATAAGTTCGTCACAGAAACTATACATTTTCGTCCCCTCTTCCTCTTGGGGTTGGATGAGTCCAACTTTTTCAACCCTTTCCAATAGACTCCTTTCAACTCCGAACTCAAGTACCCTATTGAGAGTTTTCTGATCGTAGAGCGGTCCGTATATTCCATCCAAGAACCTTGTGCGCAAGTCTTTAAGTTTGATGTTCAAGGCATTTATCATGCGCTGTCGTTGCAGGATTCGGGCAAAGTACGGTTGCTGAAAGAACCTATGTGGTATCTGCCCCTCCTCGCTGGTACCCATTTTCCTTTTGGCTTCCTCTAAGTCTTTTTTGATTTGGGCAAGGGAATATCCAAGTCGGGATAGATCCTTAATTAGCTGTATCAAGGCTAGGTCGTTACGATTGTACCGCCGGTGGGTGCCCTCCTTGTGCTTGGCGGGGTGAAGAAGTCCCTTTTTCTCCCAAAATCTAACAGCAAACGCTGAAATGTCAGGGTATTCTGGCTTCAGCATTGCCACAACTTCGCCTATACTCCACTCATTTTTTGCCATTGCGTCCTCCTTGAGAATTCGCTGACCTAAGATAAAATGGAGCTATAAATCTTAGCTAAGCTAAGATTCGTAAACAGTATATAGGAATTTATTTGTTTGTCAAGGGGAGGTGTGCTCCAGTTTCAGGAAAAAGTTCAGATTTCTCTGAAGAATAGCCAATTTTAGCTATCGTAAAACTTTAATCCATATCTAATATTCCTCGCCTTGTTTTCCCCTCCAATTTTTATCACAAAACTGTCTTTATTTTTTAAAATCTTGAGTTATATAAAATATCGTCTTTGTTTGGGAGTGCAGATAGTTTTTTCTCGAAAAGATCCACTTATTTAATTCTCTAAATTCTCCAAAAAAATCTTTTAAAGTCTTTATAGATGTGCATTACTATCTTCTCCGAGAACTGACCAAAACCTGCCAAGATTTTCCAAGAAATCAAAGCTGCTACAGGACGCCCAATTAGGGACTAAAACGTCAATTCACTAGAACAGGGGAGACCATCACCAAAAGAAGCTTCAAATGAGGCTTCTTTGACACCGCCTGGTCATCAGCTACAATAACAGTCAATTCTTCAGAAAATAATCAGCCAAACAGGAGGCAAAAATGAACAAAGCAGAACTAGTAGAGGAAGTGGCAAACCAGACAGGACTAACAAAGAAAACATCTAGGGAAGCGGTTGACGCAGTAATCTCAGTCATAACCGACTCCCTGGGCAGAGAAGAAAAAGTCACTTTGGTCGGCTTCGGCACCTTTCAAGTGATGGAGAGAAAAGCAAGAACAGGAAGGAATCCTCGGACAGGGAAAAAACTAGAGATTCCAGCAAAAAAGGTGGCTAAATTTAAAGCAGGGAAGAATTTAAGAGAAGTAAGGTCAAAATAGCAAAAGCCCAAAGATAAGGAGGTAACGAGCAGTGGACAAAAAGGAAAAGAAAAAGAAAAAGAAGAAGAAAAAAGGAAAAGCGAAAGCCTAGCTTAGGTAAGAGAAGGAAGGCTGTCCTCCTCTTGGGTTTACATGGATACGCTCTGAGGAGCCCTTGCCGAGTGCAGGGAGCATAAGCTTCTGAGCATGGCTTACATAATGCAGCATTATCGGAATTTACTGGATCCTCTCTCTTTGTCAGGTATAATAATAGAAAGGCTTTCAAGAGATGAGACTTTGCTTTGTATATAGTTTGTATATAGAAGGTGACAAAAGAGGTATTAAAATGAGGCAGAATCTCAAGGCGTAATGATTAAACTGCTTTTAAAAGCCAATATGTATTGCAGGCTTTCATCCACAAATGCGTAGTATTACCGAGGAGAGATCTATCCAAGATTTAATTTAACAAAGAAAAGTTATTGGTTAGCTCTTCTTATTTTTTGAAAATGACTTCGTTCTTCGGTACGGAAATGTCCTTTCCAGTAGCATCTCGAATAGTATATCTATATTCCGTCTGGTCTATAATCTCCACTGGATGCCCCTTGTAGTATTTCTGAGGATATGTAACTATTTTTGGCTCTCTTTTAGTTTCTGAAGTTACTCCTAATTTGCTTTCTTCTTTTAGCCTTTGCGGCGCTATAGGTTCTTGAGGAGAGGGAGGTATTGGCTGAGTTTTAGCAACAGTTTGGAGTTTCTTTGAACGCAGATGATTTACTATCTCGTTACCTACCTTTACTCCTACTATTCCCAATCCACCCAATCCTAGAGCCCACTTTGCCCATGTTGGTATCTCCTCTTTTTTTCTCTCTTCCCGAGAGCTGGAAAAAGAAAAATTCTCCCTTTCCTCTGCTAGAGTTTTATGCTTAACTCCAGTAAGCAGGGTAAGGCCTTGGCAACAAGCATCCTTCCAGACAAAGGAAAGGAAAGTATCAGCATGCTGCGGAAGGTTGAAAGCATCCAACGCATAAATCTGCCCATCCTTTCCCCTGAGCTGCCCATTCTCCTTTTTAATGAACTCTAGTTGCACCAACTCCTCGGTGATGTCGCGGCCAAGTTTTTTCATTTTTTCATATTTTTCATCATAGTTATAGGAATCGCCCAATTCTTTCATTTCCCGAAGATAGCTCACCAATTCTTCAATCTTACTCTGCTTTTCCTTTTCCAAGGCAGCCTGTTTTTCATCTGTTATTTCTTTTAGTCTATGCTTTTGGCTAGGGGCTAAAGGAGATTCGTCTATTATCCTGCTGATGGTAGAAATCTGGCTTATTTTCTTAGCATTGGATATCCAGTCCCAAATCTGGTCTGAGACTTTTTTATATATTTTAATTCGCCGCTTCGCCTCTGTTAGGGGCTTAATATACGTCTCGTTCAACCAGTAGTTGGCCCTCTTTAAATTTTTTAAGTTAGTCCAATCCCTGTCTTGGATAGCTTTATATTTCTTATTAACTACCTGAAGTGCGTTTTGGCATCTTTCAGGAGAAGGAACTTGATATCCTTTCTCAAGAAGGAGCTGGTTAATTCTGTCCCAGCTGAGACCTTCCCGCTCCAGGAATTTTTTAACCTGTTCTATCTCTGTAGCTAATTTTTTAAGCTTGCTTAGTTCATCTTCATGCTCCTCTTGGAATTTTATAGTATCTCGTAGGGTTTCCAGCTCTTTTTTATCTGTTTTTACAGGAATTTGGGTGGATTCCTTGCCGGTTTTCATTCTTGGAGTTAGCATTTTTCTAATTTTGGCTGTTGGTTTTTCTTTACGAAAACCCTCAACCCATTCTGGTCTCAGCCAGCCCACTGTATGATATGGCAGGCTGGCTTTATAAAGAGTATACCGAACAGCTTCTGAAGGAGTAAATCCATATCCGGTGAAGCCTCTAGCAATATTGAGTAACCCGTCAATATCAATGAGGTCCTGGCCTTCTTCAGTGAATAGTTTCTCGTAGTAGTGAATGAGCTCTTTGCGATATTCTCTACAGCTCGATGTAGGCTTTTCCATCTTAAGAGAACCAAAGTTCTTTGCTGCATCTAAGGCTTCCTCACCAATTTTCTTAAGATCTGGTAGCTCAATTGCATCCAAATTGCAAGGGATAAGACGCCGAATTAATGCTCTATCAAACCCTGTTTTGTCAGAGATGGTTGCTCCTTTTTTGGGGTTTAGATTAACAAGGCTAACGCAGCGAATCGTTTGAATTTGATTCTCCAGAGGTATTTGTATGCACCCCGTTAGAACATGTCCAGCAGCTTTTTGGGCTTGCCTATCTGCCTTGTGATAATCGTCTAGACAGAGAAAAGGCCCTTCCAATATCTCTCTTTTGAAGATTATGGTTCCTCCTGCAGTTTTTCTCACCCATAAGGAACAACCCCCTTCCGTAGAGAGGTCAATTATATAAGGGGTAATGTCCTTTCCGACTGCCATGTGAGCGCAGAATTTTGCACTGTTGGTTTTCCAAGTATAGATATCCGCAAAGTTGGCGAAAGTGAGGTGATGGTCATTGGTTACTGGCCACTTTCTATCACAAACCTCAGCCCAGAGAAGCTCAATTGTAGCTTCATGGGTGGGGGTAGGTATCTTCTTCAAAGGGGGATACAGAGATAGAAAAGAATTTATTCTTTTATCTGATAATTGCAAAAGTTTTTGAATAGCAGCAAGGTTAACTGGGGGTTTTTTTGATGCTATCTGCCTCTTTCCTTCTTCCAGCTGTATCTTCTCTACAGAGGTGCCTTCTTCAAATGTCACCACTTGGGGTCTATCTTCCTGCAATATTTGAATCCCTCTTTGGGTTGCCCTGTAACCCTTGGCCCGCCTGTGGATCAGCCATCTTCGGCCACTCAGGTCCTTTGCTACTCTGTAGAGAGTGGAGCGTGGAATTTGCGTCTTCAGAGAGGCAAGATGTCTCCATTTACCGATACAAAACTGAAGAATTCTTCGTTGATCTTCGGTCATTGTCTATGTCTTTAAAAATACGCTCAACCAACTTTGGCCAGCTTTTCCGGCTATTGACTCCTAAATATGGGACTCACAGTCCCATGTAATGGTAGGCCGAAATCCTGCACAGCTAGCTAAATATGTCATAATTAATCCCAACCATTCTCTAGTCCCAGTCCATGATTGTCAGTTCTTTAACCTCTGATTTGCTTTTTAGCTAATTACTCCCACCTTTGAATAATTTTCTAAATTTAATATAATGCTTTAACTTTTTTTGTCAAGTCGTTCATCCGGCAGAAAAGGACCATCTCAAGCTGACCTCGCCACAGAAGAGCACCATCCTAAAGTCCAAGCCCTCTTTGCCACGTTATCGTCCGAGCAGTCCGAATAACCAGCAATCACAAGAAAGATGACTCTAGCTCCATCGTCTGGCGGTTACTGGGCACGGACTGACCCGATCGCTGGGGCCACATTATCGGGGAGGCTCGAAGGCACCTCCTCGGTAAAGTAGCCCTGCTGAGGAGAAGTGGGGTCAGATTGCCAGGCTCTATAGTAAGAAGCTACCTCCCCAACTCGAACTCTACAGGCAATTGTGGAAGGGTCTGGCGGCCGACATTGCCTCTTGGCAGGAGACGGCGGACGTGGATGCCGGATCTCACCAGCTTTGGGGAGATAGAGGCCATAGAGATGTACCTGACCGACCAGAAGAAGCTGGGAGCCGAAGAAGGAGAAGAAGAGCCCCATGCCTTGATGAGGCCAAGGAAATCACGAAGATCATCGACACCTTCAGGAGGTAAAGACGGCGCAGAAACCCAAGCTTCTCTAGCGATGCCTCGCACTTGAAGGGGGTGCTGGTCCTGAGGGAAGTCTTTTTTTCTGAAGAAATCTTTTATTTTTCCTGAAGGAAGGCATGATGAATTGGGTTCCTGAAGGAAATAAAATTTTCCTGAAGGGAATTTCTCATTTTGTCGACAAATTTACGAGCTCCTGAAGGAATTGGATGTTTTCCTGAAAAAAGATTGCATTTCAAGGAATTATTTTTGATTTCCTGAAGGAAGTTAATTTTTCCTGAAGGAGATACCATTTTTTTCCTGGAAAGACAATTTCCCTGAAGGAGATTTATTTTTCTTCAAGGAAAAATTTTCTAAAGCCCGGTTAAGCCCCTTAGCGTCAAATTTACTGAAGAAATTCAGCAAATATGTAAATGCCGTTCTTGTCTCAAGTGCTCACCAGAGGAGCCTATTCCGTGTAGGTTTTCGCCAAGCAGGATGACTAGATGCGCACAGCCTATCAGCACAGGCAAAGACTTGAGTAGAAAGCCCCGGGCTCTATCGACCGAAAACTTGCAAAGCGATATGGACAAAGGCAGAGCGCCGAGTTGGGAAAAACTGCCTATGGCTGAAAAATCTGGAAAGCAAGATAAACACAAGCAAAAAGAGCTAAGCCGAGAAAATCTAACCAGAACCAAGAGCTCATTGTCACCCTCTGCTTGTGCTTGTCTTAGTTTTGCTCTCTCTGCAAATAGGTCCCCAATATTAGCCGTTAATAAACAGCACATTGAAGTAAACATGATTGATAGCTTGCTCCTAAGCTCGATTTCGCATTCCTATTTACAAAGACGAAAACTCATGCCTCTTCCCTCCCCCCAAGCTAACCATACAACATAGTCTCAGACATTTTGGCAAGATCGAGGGGGGTTGACAATTAAATAAAATATATTATAGTAGAATCAAACCTAAAAAGGAAATTAGGTGAAGGCTAAAACATTTATGATCAAAGAAGGCCAATTAGAAGCACTAAGGAAGCTATCAAAGGAAATAGGTATTTCTCAAAGCCTATTGATCAAAAGGGCAATTGATAATCTGTTGAAGGACAGGGAGAAGCTGAAGGAGAAGGCATTTTAGCCATTAAGTAAGTAAAATTTGTGGGAAGGTTAGATGGCTCTCTCTTCAAGAATTAGGTTAGTTCTTTCCTTTAAGAAAGCTGGTTTTAATAAGGTGAGCTCTATCAAGGATAGGTAATGCTTTATGCGTTGCCTATCCTTTTTTTGTTTTGCAAAGGAGTTTAAGGGAATATCAGGGACAATGTAGCAAGCCTGCCCGCGGACAATCCCGTGCCCTGTCGGTCTGGTCCGCAGGCTCCTTTGTTTAGAGGAAAAATAAGTATTTATAAGAAAATTAGGAGGCTAAAGTTAAGGCCAGAGGGAGGTGAGAGAATAAATATGGCCATTGGCTGGGAAATAAAGGAAAGTTTTCCAAAGAGAGAAAGTGTTGAAAAATTATTTTTTCTTTTGGGAGCTTTCCACAAAAAAATGAACAATGTCAGGAGACTAAAATGCAGTCGAGAAAAAAAATCTTTGGTAAAATGAGAAACTTTGTAATAGGGATTTTAGTAGGGTCCATAGTGCTGAGCGTTTCAGGGCTAACCATAGCTCAAGAGAAACCTTTTTCAGGAAAAAAGATAACCATTGCTGTATTAGCCAGTGGACCAAAGGGACCCATCTCTGCTCCTCTGTACTATTGGAGAGATAAATGGGAGGAAAGGACAGGGGCAAAATTGGAAATAGCCGAGGTACCTTTTGGCGAGATGCATGAAAAAATTATGACCGATCTGATAACAGGAGCAGGGGTATATGACGGCTTTATTACCTTTAGTGGTTGGTATGGAGATTATATAGCCGGTGATTACATCATCCCTATAGAAAAGTATTATAATGATCCTCGATTTCCCAAGTGGTCAAAAGAAACTGTTATTCCAGCATTAAGGGATAAACATACTTGGAAAGGTGTCTGGTATGGAGTTCCCAACGATTCCGATGCTCAAATCCTTTACTATGTGAGAAGCGCCCTGACCAATCCCACCTACCAGGCTCAGTTTAAGGAAAAATACGGTTATGATTTGCCTGTGCCTCCAAGAACCTGGCAAGAAGTCCGAGATGTAGCAGAGTTTTTCAATGGATGGGATTGGAATGGTGATGGAGAGCCTGAATATGGTATAGTAGCTCCCTTAAAAGTAGGAGAACAGGCTGTACATCATTTTCTATCTATGGCTGCCTCATTTTCCGTCTTACCCGGGCCCAAAATTGATAAATATCACAACACTTACTATTTTGATCCGGAGACTATGGAACCTCTTATAAATCAACTTGGGAACATTAAAGCCTTGGAAACTATGATCGAGCTGCTAAAATTTGGACCCCCGGGTATGAAGACCTGGTCACTAGGAGCAGGTTTTGACTTTTTTGTGAGAGGCAAGGCAGCTCTAACCTGGAGCTGGGGAGATATTGGATCCTTAGCTCAAGAGGAAAAATCAAAGATTAAAGGTGATTGTGGTTGTGCTTCTATGCCTGGCTCTATGTATATATGGGATAGAGAACACCAAAAATTTGTTCATAAATATAATTTTGCAGGTAACACAGTTGGCGGATCCTGGCATGGAGTAATATCTCGTCTCTCCGAAAATCCAGAGGTTGTTTATGATCTTTATGCCTTTCAGGCCAGTAAACCGATAAATATGTGGAATATGATGACAGGTTATACAGGTATTGATTTTGGTAGAACTTTTCATTTTCTCCCTCCCTATGGGCCAGCTTCTCTGGACGAGTTCATTAAATTTGGATGGGATGCTACAGATATTCAAGAGTATGGTGCAGCCTACTATGAGAATTATACTGCCCCCACAATGTTTGAATATTTGCGTATCTTAGGGACAGACGAGTATTGGAGCATTTTAGATATTCACCTTTCAGAAGCGTATGTAGGACGAGAAACACCAAAAGAAGCTTTGGATAGAGTGTATGACGAATGGGTAAAAACTACCAAAAGTTTAGGGAAAGCTCAGCAGCTAAAGTTGTATCAGGAATCTATAGGCTATAAAAAATAGGTGTTTCTCAAAGAATCGATCCTTTGATTTTAGGAGAGGGAAATGTCTAAATTCTTAAAGAGGATTTGGGGTTTCCCTCTCCTGTCTGTAAAATATAATTCCAGAAAAAAAGAGTCCTGGTTGAGAAATATTAAGGCAAGAGGCATGCCTTATGATTTTTAATAGAGAGAAAAATGTTAAGTTTGTATTTCTATTACCCGCGGTTATTTTTATTTTAACTCTTGTTATATTTCCTCTTGTTTATTCCTTGCGTTTGAGTTTTTGTCTAGCTCGCTTTGGAAAAAATCCTATCTTTATCGGCTTGGAAAATTACATTGATTTGTTGAAAGATTACAAATTTTGGGATACTTTAAAAATTACTCTAATTTTTGTCCTATTAACCGTAAGTACCGAGTTTTTCCTTGGTCTTGCTTTAGCCCTCCTTTTTAACCGAGAAATTAGAGGAAGACGGTACTTTAGAGCTCTCCTTACTCTACCTATGTTTGCCACTCCTGTAGCTATAGGTTATCTTGGGATGACCATATTTTATGAGGAAGCCGGACCGATAAATAACATTCTTGCTTTGATTGGTGGTCCTCAGAAAGTTCCCTGGTTATCCAATCCTACCTTAGCTTTTGTATCCATAAGCTTGCTTGATATTTGGCAGTGGACCCCTTTTTGTTTCGTTATTTTATTAGCGGGGTTACAGTCTCTTCCTGAACAGGTGCATGAAGCTGCTTCCCTAGATGGGGTCTCAGGAATTCAATCTCTCAGATATATTATCTTACCTTTACTGGAACCGGTTATTGTCATTGTACTACTTCTGCGGATAGTGGAAGCTTTTAAGGTGTTTGACATCCCTTTCAGCCTTACTGGGGGAGGACCTGGAAGAGCTACAGAATTTTATTCCTTATTTACCTACAGAACAGGTTTAAAATATTTTAATTTTGGATACGCCTCTTCTTTAGCTTATATCTTACTCGCTATTGTCATATTAATAATCACTTTATTCCTGAAAAGAGTTAGAGAAGTTTTTGAGTAAAGGGAAACAAATGAATATTACGTCGAGGGGAAAAAGTAAGATGGGAAATGTCTTTGTACTGTTAGGTGTGTTGATTGCTGTAATATGGGCATTTTCTCCATTTTATTGGGCTATTATTTCCTCCTTTAAGCTACCCAAAGATACCTTCACCATTTCCTATATTCCCTTTTTTCAATTTGAGCCAACTCTGCAAAATTGGATAAATGAAATTAATTTTAGGGGACGGGAGATATGGAACGGTATTAAAAACAGCATAATTGTTTCTATTAGTGCTTCCCTTTTAGCCTTATTTTTGGGCACAATGGCGGGTTACGCTCTGGCAAGATTTAACTTCCAAAAAATGAAGAATAAGGATATAGCTGTGTTCTTTTTGTCGCAAAGAATATTACCTCCTGTAGTTATGGTAATACCATTTTTTCTTATCATGAAGTCACTAAAACTTTTGGATACTCGTTTGGCTTTAATATTAATTAACACTATTTTTAGTCTTCCCTTTGCCGTCCTAATTATGCGTAGTATCTTTAAAGAGCTGCCTGCGGAACTGGAAGAAGCCGCTCTTGTAGATGGCTGTTCAAGATACAGTGCCTTCTTAAGAGTTCTCCTGCCACTGGCCGTACCAGGATTAGTGGCCACAGCTCTGATTTGTTTGGCTTTCACATGGAACGAATTTCTCTTTGCTTTAGTTTTAACTTATAAAAAAGCTGTGACCATGCCTATAGTAATAGCTGGGACGGCCCATACCCGAGGCGTTGACTTCTGGTACGTAGCCACCCGCTCTCTGTTTGCCATCATTCCTCCCACTGTAATCGCCATCGCTCTTCAAAAATTCATTGTGAGAGGACTGACCTTTGGGGCAGTAAAAGGGTAAAAAGTCTCGCTCGAACGAAGCGAGAGTCGGCTTTGCCGATCGGGCTGTTGAGGGGGAAATACGAAGTCAAGACTTTGGCAAAAATTAGTCCCAGATTGAGCTCTTTAACGCATAAATACTGGCGAAATACGTTATACCTCTCAAGACTCCAGATCCTTCTCGATTCAGTTGTTGTTCTAAAGATTGATTGATAGCCTTGATGCCCTATTTTAAATAACCTACACTCACCTTAGATTCGCATTTGTTATACAAATACGAAATATTTTGCTAAAATGCCTTCCGAGGTCCCCATAAATACATACTCCGGGAGGCTAATTTAATGGCAAAAATACAAAAGCGAAATAAATGTGGATCGTTCAAAAACTGGTGAGTTTGAAAAGCCTTGCCTGGTGAGCGTTTGAGAGAAGGACGGACTTTACATAACGACTAATTATCGGCATATCGGCTCGGGCTTGTCGGCAGGTAAGCAGGCTCTTTTTTTATATACTCAACTCATCATCTTCATCTGTCCAACTATTCAACTTATCAATTCCATAACTTGTTAATTTATAAGGACCTACACGTACATCCTGATGCTTATCAGTGATAGTCACCCAACCTTTATCAAAAGCATAAGCAATCAATCTCACAACTTTAACCTCATCCATTTTCACATTCTTTATCACTTGACCTATTATCCGAGGTTCAGGATAATTCTCCCTTAAAAAATCAAGAACAACCTTTAATTCTCTCCCGGTCCCTTGCATTTACATCACCTCCCTAGGTAGCCTTTATCGCTTTCTATCTTCCCTGAGCAGGTTAATGTTTATGCCCTCCTCCACCGGTGCCACACCTACAGGGACGGTCTTCAATAATCCTGCCACAGATAACACAATAAGTTTGGATTACCCTCTTACATTTTTTACAACGAACTATCTTAGGCCAGGCTGGATGAGGCCATGAATCAGGAGCCCTACAATGAGGACACGGCATTGTAATTACCTTGTCGCCTCCTGGAGACCCCTTAAGGTCCCCAGGGCTGCTCAGTATAAACCCTAAGAGGCGCTCAGGTTGTCAGGCCAAGACAGAGCCCTATCCTCCTCTTAGGTCCTCCGCTGTTAGTCTGTCATAGACTCTCTTTTTAATGTGCATTCCTTTCATTCTATCTCCCTTCTTTAAGGAGCGGCCTTCTGGCATATATATTGCCACAAGTTCATTAAACTCATTGAAGTTCCGCTCGCTCCACCATTGGCTAAATCTCTGCCAATCCTCTGGGGTCCAATCTTTAGTTAAGTTGCTTACTTTTAGTTTTTTCTCCGTTGTTGTTTTAGACAAGTTATTTCTCCTTATTTCTTTTCTTTAAGAAGAACTGCAATGGCTACTCCTACATAAATTACTATCAAACCAATGCCAAAGAGCACTTCTGCCATAGATAGCAACCGTGCAGTCCAATGTACAGGCTTAATGTCTCCGTATCCCAGCGTACTGATTGTTACTACACTGTAATGTGTGAAGTCGAATAAGGACAAATCTTCACTCGGTTGAAAGCTACGTGGTTTAACTTTATTGACGGTGGCGTAACAAAGAGTGAAAAAAAAGACAGTGAAGAGATAAAACAGAATAAAGGACACAATTGTATCTTTTATTTTCTTAAGGCGAAAGATTTGCGATAAGTTCTTTAAAGCTACAGGAACCCCGCTCTGATTAAGATAATAAAATGCTGCGATAAGGGGTGCGCCAGAGATAAGTGCAAGTATAATGGAGGGCCTCTTCACTTTAAGAGACGGATCGAACCAACCCAAAGGACTTTTATACGGTGTAAGTAGCAGATAAACCCAATTATATGTATAGAACACTCCTAGAAACCATACAATACTACTCCACCACCTATAAATTACAAAGGCCATCCCTGTCCAAAAAGTACTCCAACCAAGCCAGGCAAACACAATAGGGCTTGCAAGAATCCACTTGCTACCCAAGAATAGGACCATTCCGGTGGGAATGAGAGCGAGACCGAGGAAGCGGCGCACTTTTATCAAAGACTTCCTCCATAACCTTTGATTCCGATTTATTACAGTGTTTACGAATCGTTCGGTCTACAGGTCGCTTTGTTTACTCAAGTATTTGGCAAAAATTTCCCTGACTATGTCAGAGCTGGATAATCCTATGGCAAGTTTAACTCTGTTTGTTTAATACTCCCTCAGAACCCCCCTTATATCCGTGTGAACATAATGAATTATTATCGGAACTTCGGCAGTGCGCTGAGATAAAGATACGGGCTGAGAGGAGGAGAGTTATTAAGAGATACAGTAAGGCCAAGGAATCCTCAATTGTTAGATAACCAAACAATTAGAAAATCAGAATCAAGGTCATCCAATGTTACCTTGATGTTCCTTTTCCTTCATTCAATTTCAAATTCTCCAAACCAAAAGCCTTTTCGTTTGCGTCGTATATCGCATTTGATTGTGAAGTTCAAAACTCTCATTTTCCACAGGTCAAAACGCATTCCTGTATCAGCTTTACAAAACAACATACAGCCTACCTTATATGTGGTGCATGCGAGGAGAGACCGTTCTACTTTCAAGAGATAGCCTTCAATGTATTCCCCTTTGACTAACTGTGAATTGACTTCAAATATTGCATTTTTCCAAGAAAAGGAATTGCGATTGGTAATAATGAACTGAGTTCCTGTGAATAAGACTCTTGCCTTGAGATAAATTGTCTCTGTTTTTACTTCCTTTGCTTCTTTATATTCCTTCTCTGGGGCAAATACAGTCGTCATTGGTCTTGTAATTAAAAAGACTAATAATCCCACTATAAGCAGATATCTTATTTTTTTATCCATCTTCCCCCTCCTCACTTATTTTTTAAATACTCCCCCAGGGTCGCACCCTGAAAAATTCCAGACATCGAAGTATTTGATGGAGTCGGGAATGTGCAAATCTTGCAATTTCAATTTTTGCACAATTTTTATTATTTTAGCTACCACTGACCTATCAATGTGCATTTTCTCTGCTATCTCCTCTTGAGTATGGCAGGCTATATTAAACTTCCACCTTCTACCTTATCTATACCTTCAGCGGTTATTTTACATCTCCTCTGAGTACTCACTTTAACTAACCCTTTTTCCTTAAGATAAACAACAACAGCCTCTACAGCGCTTAATTCAACTGGACAAGGTTCAGGGAAATAATCCTCATACAATTTCTCAAGAACCTTTCTAACAAGGTCTTTTTTTATCCTCATTTCCCCCTCCTTCACTTATTTTTTAGATACTCCCTCAGGACCTCCCGCCGGGCTACCAACAAGCACTCGTCTCCTGGGCCTTTCGCTTTGTTCCCAGGGCAAATGAATGAGGTCATGGTGTCCCATCCCTCTTTTTTATGTGCTTTTTCGCCTCTTCGGGAAGTCTACCGAATATTTCGTCAACTCTTTTTGGCTGAGCAATCTGGCTTTCCACAATCATATTTAGTAATTCAAACAAAACAATAGCTGTTTCTGCATCATCTCTAAGGTCTATCTGTCCTGGATGCACTGCGTTGTTACCTATGACTCGAACCACATCAAGAGCTTTTTGAATCTTTTCAGGCAACCCCTTTTTGACAAGATTTCCTATGTCGTCGTCTAAGTTTTTTCCTTTCTCACCAAGTTCTATCATCAGCTTCTGAAGAGCTAATCTTAACAGAGCTGCAGCTGAACGGGGCGATGCATTAACAACTTTTCTCGCTTCCCTGAAGTCCTCCTTCACATGTGCAGGTAAGTTTTCCGACGGCAATGGAGCATTAGAGGCTTCCGGATATATCATTTTCTGGTCCAGCCACAAAGCATATTTTACGCATTTCGAACAAATGCTAAAGGTCAGGCCCTCTACTTGCTCCATTGGCTCATCAAATCCGCGTGACTTACGATATGTCTCTGCCCATACTTGATGAGCATACACCCCGCAATGCGGACAATGAAAACCCTCTTTTTCGAAACCCGGTGCTTCATACTTTCCTGCCATTATTTGTCTCCCTCTCACAATGTAATTTCATTGCCATTTTCCCCCCTTCACTTATTTTTTAAATACTGCCTCAGGATCTCCCTTGACATTTGCGTAGATACTATTCACTTTTGTATTTTTGCCATAAAATTAGCCTCCTGCAGTAAGATTTTATCAGGATCTCAGGAGGCATTTTAGCCAATTATTTCGCTTTTGTCAACGAAGAACGAAGGCGACATAATCTGTTTTAAGGGATGTGACCGCTGAGAGGTAAAGCAAAACAAGACATATAATACTATCTTATATTCTTTCCTGTCTGCTTGACAAAAAATAACAAATTGTCATAATAGAACAAAAATCCTTCGACCAAGGAGGAGAAAAATGGAAAAATCGCTTAATGCCTTGATAGGCAAACGACTCAAGGAGGCTAGGAAATGCATGGGTTTAACACTAGGGGAGGTAGCAGAGAAGATGGGTTTTGCCAGCTATCAGACTCTCGGTAGCATAGAGTCGGGAAAGCGTGAAATAAAAGCCTGGGAGCTTGCAAAGTTAGCACGTATTTATTACAGAGACGTTAGCTATTTTCTTTCGGAGGAGCAAGAGACTAAATCGTTCCCAGTTTTGTGGAGAACAAAGAGCTCATCTCCTGAGGTTAAGTCTTATGAGCGAAAATTCGTAAGATTCTGCGAGAACTATGCCTGCATGGAAGAGTTGTCAGGCTTAAAGCCACCTGAGAGTCTCGATAGATTTAAGTACAGCAAAGCGGATTTTTCTTTTTCATTTGTTAAGAAACTCGCGGGTCGCTATTCTGCTATTCTTCAGTTAGGAAGGAGGCCTGCCTGTTCTTTGGCTAGAGTGCTTGGTGAGACATTTGCGGTTAAAGTCCTACGCTTACAAATGGGTACCGAAGGTTCTGGAGCATCCACTTGGGGACCGTTTGGACCTGCGATATTGGTTAATGCAGATGAGGTGCCATGGCGCCAGAACTTCAGCTTAGCTCATGAGCTTTTTCATCTTCTTACGGTGGATGTGTTTAAGACTGAGGAGATTTACCGCTCCTCGACGGGAGAAAAAAGTAAAGTTGAACAGTTTGCGGACTCCTTTGCCTCGACATTACTTCTACCACGTGATGAAGTACGTCAGGAGTTCGAGCCGCGCATCAGGAAGGGAAAGATCTCGTACCTTGATTGTGTCGAAATTGCTGGAAAATTCGGAGTGTCTACCCAAGCACTTCTATGGAGTTTAGTTGATCTGAAATTGGTGAACCGTGAAGAGGCACGTAGAGTTATTGCTGACCCTGAATTAAGAAGTCTAGACCCAAGGTTACCCTTCTCTGACTTCACTCAGGTATCCAAGTTTCCTGACCGGTATGTCGCAATTGCTTTTCGATGTATGCAACTGGGTCAAATTTCCCGGGGAAAATTTGCTGAATTTATGGAAATAGATCGACAAGAAATACCGGGTTTTCTTAGTCGATATGGACTAGACGAAGACAAGGACTACAGTTTTGAACTCCCTACTCGTCGACGCTAATGTTGTGATAGATGCTCACAGACTAGGCTTCTGGCAACAATTTGTTGCAAAGAACCAAATTCACATCGCCTCAACAGTGCTCAAACTTGAGGCGCTTTTCTATTTCGACTCTGAAAACAATAAGAGATCAATCAACTTGAGTCATGAGTTAAGCAAACATAAATTAGTGAAAGTGCGTGCTACTGTTAGTGAGATCAAAGATTTGTGGAACAAATTTGATTTAGCGTTTGCTCCTCTGTTAGATCTTGGTGAAGTGGAATGCTTGACGATCCTGGAGCGACAAAAAGACCTGAAATTCTATACTTCTGATAAAGCCGCAATTAAGGCTTTGGCACTTCTGGGCCTACCGGATAGAGGAATTTCACTGCAGAGAGCACTAAAAGAACGTGGTCTGCAGAAAAATCTCTCAGACAAATATTCCGATAAATTCTTCAAGCGGTATGTCAAGCAAGGTCAGCAAATGCGTATAATGGGTCAAGGTTTAAAGTAGATCTACATTTTGTTGTCCCTTTCTCTCTCTTCACCCACTTACTCTGGTTCAGATGGTGGGCGTTTTATCGCTTTATTCTTTCCCAGGCAGCCAGTCGCTACTCTTGACATGCTAAATAGGTCTCAAAAATTTTAGCTCTCTCTACGATTCGCTTGGCCGCCCAGTCTTTTCCCTCCATTAGTTTTTCACCTTGCGTTCCTATCGCTCTCACTACGCAATCCAACGCAAATGCTCTTCTTCCTTCCTCCGTAGTTGCAACCTTGAGATACCCCTCGAACATGCCATCACCTCCCTATCAAAAACATAAGGAGACAGAAAACTTTTCAAAGTCTTCTTTCTCCGGATAAAATCCTTTCGAGCACTCGGGTCGTCAGCCTACACAAGAATTTGGTGTCCATATAGGTCCATGTGAGAGGCAAAATGGGGAAAATTCTGGCAAATTGGTACGAATCAAAAATTGACGAAATCAAGATTGGCAAGGTCTTTTATACGTTAGATGGGTATTGTCAAAATGGTTGGAATCGCATTAGAAGTCCGTTGCTCTATCCAACTGAGCTACAGGCGCAGTCGGGGCGGTGAGATTTGAACTCACGACCTCTTGCTCCCAAAGCAAGCGCGCTTGCCAAACTGCGCCACGCCCCGGATATGCCTTTTTTGAGGCGTTTATAATTATATAACAAAAAGGCAGGGAGTCAAGCGGCTTAGGGGAAGGTGTAAATGCCATAACCCTGAGGTTGAAGAGTGCCGTCTTGGTATTCGT
>Ga0315533_1001150_pt1 | contig 20773 bp, 18 predicted proteins | sample SalMarSW160130MG_FD_203081 | JGI IMG/M metagenome (GOLD analysis project Ga0315533, IMG submission 203081) | Salt marsh sediment microbial communities from the Plum Island Ecosystem LTER, Massachusetts, United States - Salt Marsh Sediment SW1601-30 ... | reverse complement strand
GATATTTGATTTAATAGTAGCCATGACCGGGAGTGGTCCGGCTTTTTCCTGTGATGTTCCGGCTTTTTTTATGTATGATACTACTTTTAGAGGAAACCATTTTGCTCAAGGCGCAAGCATTGCTATTGTATTGTTATTATTAGTATCTTTATTGATTATTCCTTATCTTGTATCTACATTCCGTAAAGAGGCATAGAGTGAAAATATCCATAACTCGTCTTATAATCTATATTATATTAGCTATATTTATCATTTTTTATATTATTCCTATGTATATAATGGTTGTAACCGGAATGAAAAGTTTTGCCGAGGTTAGCCTGGATACCATGTGGAACTTGCCCTTTAGTTTAAATTTTAATAGCTTTAACGTTGCCTGGGTAGGGAACATGAAACAAGGATTTCGCGGTCTTTCGGGAAGTTTTTTAAATAGTGTATTGTTGGTGATACCGGCTACTATAATTTCAGCTCTGTTTGGTTCGTTAAATGGTTATGTTTTAACCAAATGGCGATTCTATGGTTCGGATTTAATCTTTACCATGATTTTGTTCGGGATGTTTATTCCTTATCAAAGTATTATTATTCCCTTAGTGCTTACTCTACAGAAATTACAGGTTTATGGGACAATTCCCGGATTAATTTTAGTCCATATAATCTATGGGATACCTATAAGTACGTTAATCTTCCGTAATTATTATATAACGGTTCCCACAGAAATGGTAGAAGCCTCCAAGATAGATGGGGCAAATTTTTTAAGTATATACAGATGGGTAATTTTTCCTTTATCCATGCCAGGTTTTGCGGTTGCCATGATCTGGCAATTTACTTCTATCTGGAATGATTTTCTTTTCGGATTGATTGTAACGCCTAATCCAGCATCTCAACCTATTACAGTAGCACTTAATAATTTAGCAGGAAGCTATATCGTCCAGTGGAATGTTCAGATAGCCGGTGCTCTTATTACCGCTTTACCCCCAATATTGGTTTATTTATTCTTAGGAAAATTTTTCTTAAGAGGATTACTGCAAGGTTCTTTAAAGGGTTAACTTCAATAACCAGGTAGAAGCAATCTAAAAGTTTTCGAATATTTCCTTTATGCTTTTAAAATCTTAAAAACTAACCATATTGGAAGTTAGTGTAAACTTTAGTGGGGTACTTAGAGGAAAAAATATTATATATTAATAATACTTTCTTTGGTTAGCAATAAGACATATAGCAAAAGAAGGATTGCAAAAAAATATTGGAAGTGGTGGTTTAATTAATGCAGGTAAAGATATATAATAGTACAATAATAGAATTAAAGTGTAGTTTGTGAAAGGGATAAGAATGGATTATCTGTTAGGTATAGATATTGGCACTTCCGGAACCAGGGGAGTGCTTATAGACAGAGAAGGTAAAATTTATGCCCGGGCAGGGAGAGAATATTCTATAGATATACCCCAGCCGGGCTGGGCAGAACAGGACCCTAAAATGTGGTGGGAATCAACTATCCAGGTAATAAGGGAAATAATCGAAAAATCAGAGGTTAACCCCCAACAGATTAGAGGAATAGGGTTATCGGGGCAGATGCATGGTACCGTCTTTTTGGATAAGAATTTACAACCCTTTCGTCCAGCTATCATCTGGGCAGACCAGAGGAGCAGCTCTCAATGTAATTTTATTTATCAAAGAATTGGAAAAGAGCGATTGGCTGAGCTGACCGGGAACCCGATAGCTACCGGGTTTATGTGCAGCACTCTTTTGTGGATGAAAGAGAATCAGCCGGAAGAATTTAGTCAAATATATAAAGTAATTTTAGCCAAAGATTATATTCGTTATAGATTAACCGGAAATTTAGGAGTAGAGGTTACCGATGCCTCCAGCACTCTGTTGCTGGATATAAAAAGAAGATACTGGTCAGAAGAGTTATTGGATATTCTCAACCTTCCGCAAAAAATTCTTCCGGAAGAAGTTCATGAATCTCAGGAGGTAGCTGGTTATCTGCTCGCAGAGCCAACAAGAGATACTGGATTATTAGAAGGAATCCCGGTAGTTTATGGTGGAGGAGACCAATCGATGCAGGCAATCGGTAACGGAGTAATTAGACCGGGTATTCTTTCTTCTACTATCGGGACAGGCGGGCAATTATTTATCACTGTGGATAAGTTCACCTATGACCCCAGGTTAAGAGTTCATACTTTTTGTCATGCTATACCTGATAACTATCACTTGCTGGGGGCTATTCTTTCCGCAGGATTATCTTTAAAATGGTTGAGGGAGAATATACTACATACCCCCGATTCTTATCGTATATTCGATGAGGAAGTGGAAAAAATTAGTGCGGGGAGTGAAGGCATAATTTTTCTTCCTTATCTTTTGGGAGAGAGGTCTCCTTATATGAACCCCCAGGCCAAAGGAGTATTTTTCGGGCTTAATCTAAAACATCACCGAGCTCATATGATTAGAGCAGTCATGGAAGGAGTAATTTTTGCCCTAAGAGATTGCCTGGAGGTCTTTGAAGAATTAGGGATTAAAATTGAGCAGATAATTGCTTCCGGAGGAGGAGCAAAAAGTAGGGTCTGGAGACAGATACAGGCTGATATTTTTAATAAAGAGATATCTATGACTCAATCAATCGAACAGGCGGCAATAGGGGCGGCTATATTAACCGGGGTAGGAGTAGGGATATATAAAGATGTAGAAGATGGATGTAGGAAAGTAGTGAAACTTAAAGAAGAAAGAATAGAACCAATTCCTGAAAATGTTGATATTTACCATAAACAATTCGAAATTTATAAATCTTTATATCAGGATTTAAAAGAAGATTTTAAGAAATAGGTAAATAATTTTTTATTTATAATACAGGACAAAGTTTTTTACTTAAAAATATTTGTTAAAAATTATTACAAGTGTTTATAATTTTAATATATAATATTAAATACTAGAAGGAAAAATAGATAAATTAAAATAAAAGTGAAAGTAATATGAAATGGACTTATTAGAAGAGATTTTAAGTATAGAAAGATTAAAAGAATAAACACAACGTACAACGCATAATGAGGACCCCGTTGCCTTACATAAAAATATAAAGGAAGATAGTGTAAAATTTTAGTAGGGGTTTTAAAGAAAAAGCTGACTTGACAAAAAATAAAAAATACACTATTGTTACATTAGCATAAAAGGCATTAATTCAAATATTACTAACTAAAACCTATTTTCATCTAACCATTAGCAGTATTACTAAGAATAAAAAGATTTAGCTTCAAATATCACAAATTAATACTTTATATTTATAATAAACTTAAATTCTTGGTAAAAAATCACATGGATATACCCGTGGTACCTTCCTAAATTTGGAGCCAAGCTCAACGCCCTTCGGGCGAATTTACATTCATCCACGGTAAACCCCGTAGTATTCTCCCTTCGGGGCAATAAGATACTGAAGAAAAATGGAGGTGAAATATTTAACAAAATTTCCTTAAAATTCAAATATAAGATATTATTAAAAATAATATGAAAGAAAAGGAGATAAAAATGAAAAAAGTATTAGCGATTTTGTTAGTTGTAGGGTTATTTTTTTGTTTTGCTTCAATGAGTATATTAGCAGCACAAGCTGATTACGTTGGGAAAATTGGTATTTCTCTTCCGACTGCTACTCACGGCTATTTGGGTAGAGTCAACTGGTGGGTACAGAAAGCTGTTAACGACTGGAAAGAAAAAAGTCCCTCTCTCGAATTTCTTGTTTTAACAGCTGATAATGTTACGAAACAGGCAGCAGATATTGAAGACTTAATGGTTAAAGAAATCGATGCGATTGTTATATTTCCATTCGATGCTTCAGTGACTTCTGTTGTAGAGGAGGTTTATGAGAAAGGAATATACACGGTAGTTCTTGACAGGGGCACAACAAAACCTGTTTATGATGTTTATATTTCAAATGATGATGAAGGTTATACCCGTGTAGGAACTGAATGGATTGCAAAAGAACTGGGGTACAAGGGCAAAATGGTTGTTATCGAAGGTATTCCATGTCCGATCAATACAATTAGAATTGACACAATCAAGGCAACTGCAGCCAAATATCCGGGACTTGAAATACTTGATTCACAGCCAGGCTTCTGGAACCAGCAAAAAGCTCTTGCTGTAATGGAAAACTACCTACAGAAATATCCCCAAATTGATGCTGTCTATACAGCTGATGATGATATGATGAAAGGTGCTCTTCAGGCTTATAAGGAGTCAGGAAGAAGTGATATCAAAATATTCCTCGGCGGTGGCGCATCAAAAGTAATGCTCCAGAAGATAATGCATGGCGACAAGCTTGTAAGAGCAAATGTCACTTATCCGCCGGACTGTATAGCAACAGCTATCGGGCTTGCTATTCTCGGTTATAACAACCAGACATTTGAAGGTTTCTATCAGAAAAAGCTTCCCTTAAGAATTATTCTTTCAGCAGAACTTGTAACATCTGAGAACGCAGCTGACTACTATAATCCGGATGAAGTAGACTGATTAGAATAAAACCTTATATCAATTACTTATCATTTCTGCAATTAAAAAAAGGGGCTGCTATATAGTAGCCCCTTTTTTCAGGTTAAAAAAATTTTATAAAAAAAGAGAGAAACAGATTGACAGCTATCTGGTGCATTATAAAATGACTTCTGTCCATTTTTTCGATGACTTGCTGCTTTTTAGGATTGCCTCTACAAAAGCAATCCCTGTTATCCCTTCGTCTATACCGGGAAAATCCCATCCGCTTATTCCTCCGGAACATGGAGGCTGGTTGTTTTTAACACAGTGCATGGCTCTAAAAGCGGCAGAGTATATGTTTGAAAACGCGCAGATAAGACCTTCTGGATGACCGGGAGGAAGTTTCGATGCTTTTCGGGCTTCTGTGCACAAGGCTGGAGTCCCTTTTTTAAATATTGTGCTTGTACCATCAAGGTTCATCATTTCAAGAACTTCGGGGAATTCTTGGTCCCAGGCAAGGCTTGCCTTATCTCCATATATTCTTATCCGAAGAGCGTTTCCTTCCCCGGTTGAAACCTGAGAGGCGTGAAGAAGGCCGTTTGTCATGAAGCTGAATTTTATTAGAACACTGCCGTTATCATCAAGTTGGTTTCCGGGGATGGCTGTGTTAAGGTTTGCGCAGACTTTATCAGGCTTTAAACCTGTTATTGTCTGGATAAGATTAAGTGCATGAATTCCAATATCTATCATTGTGCAGGACGGACCTGAAATAGCAGGATCAAGGTGCCACGTTCTGAATATTTTTGGATCATTTATAAGTGGAGAAAGCCATCCCTGATTGTATTCAACTAAAATAGTGATTATTCTTCCAATCCTGCCGGACTTGACCAAATACCTTGCCTGTTTAACTATTGGATAGCCGGTGTAACCATGTGTAAGTACAAATGTCATTCCTGTTTTATCCGCTGTTTTTTTTATTTCAAGCGCTTCAGAAAGAGAAACTGCCATAGGTTTGTCCGAGATAACATGAAATCCTCCCTCTAGAAATGCTTTTGTCATACTACTGTGTGAAGCATTTGGAGTTGCTATTATAACAAAATCAATTCTTGCTCCTTTTGGAAGACTATTTTCCTTTTCTATCATCTCCATGTAATTATTATATATTCTGCTTTTTTCAATTCCTAGTTCTGCTCCGCGCTTTGCAGATTTTACAGGGTCTCTTGAAAAAACACCAGCTATAATTTCTGCTTCTCCGTTAAGAGCAGCAGCTGCTCTGTGAATTAAGCCGATAAACGAGTTTTTGCCTGCTCCGATTATTCCTCCATACAGTTTTTTCATTGTATCCCTCCATTAGATATAAAATACTATTCAAGGCCAAGAATTTTTCTGTTTCTTTTTTTATCTGTTGTAGTTCCTGCGAAATCATCAAAACTTTTTTCAGGAGTTTTAATTAAATGAGATTCTATAAACAGGGCTCCTTCCTTTGCCCCTTGTATAGCGTCTTTTATACAGCACTCCCATTCAAGAACAGCCCATGATGAGTATCCGATTTCAGTAAGAGCTGTAAATACTTTTTTAAAATTAATATCGCCATCGCCAGGGCTTCTGAATCTGCCGGGCCGTTCTTTCCAGTTCTGATATCCGCCATAAACACCGGACCTTCCTGATAACCTTAACTCCGCATCTTTTACGTGAAATGCTTTTATAAATTCTCCGTAAATATGTATAAAATCAATATAATCAAGACACTGAAGCACAAAATGGGAAGGATCATAAAGTATATTCACGTTTTTATGCCTGTCGGTAGCTTCAAAAAATTTTTCAAAAGTCACACCGTCATGAATATCTTCTCCCGGATGAATTTCGTAAGCAAGATCTATCCCGTAATCTGATGCTGTATTTAGAACAGGTTTCCAGAGAGAAGATAGAGCCTTAAAACCCTCCTCAACAATTCCTGCAGGCCTCTGCGGCCATGGATACATCAGATGCCATAACAGTGCGCCAGAAAAAGTCGGCACTGTTTTTAGCCCCAGATTAGCTGATGATTTTATAACTGCCTTCATTTTTTCAACCGCCCATTTTTGCCGGGCTTTCGGGTTGTTTCTTAAAGACGGCTCTGTAAAAGCATCGAAAAGTTTGTCATACGCAGGGTGAACAGCTATAAGCTGGCCAAAAAGGTGGGAAGCAAGTTCAGTAATTTCAATACTACTACATCTGCTCCTGATTTCTTCGCAGTATGATCTGGAAGATGCTGCTTTATCAATATTGATAAGCCTTTTATCCCATGCCGGTATCTGTATTCCCTTATAGCCTAAAGATTTTGCCCATGATGAAATGCTTTCGAGGCTGTTGAAAGGGGGCTTGTCATTAGTAAATTGGGCAAGAAATATTGCCGGGCCTTTTATTTCACTCATAAAACCTCTCCCGATATAGGTATTTATTACCGGTTTAATCAATAGATATCCGGTTAAGATGATATCTGATCAAGAATGGCTCATATTGTCGTTTAGTAATTTACAGAAAGTTGAAAATTATAGTTTTATCCTGCCGGTTTACTTATTAAGTTTTTAACTGTTTCTCTCATTGCAATCTGCATACGTAGCGGGGGCAGCCCGCGAAGCATCAAGGAAAGATCATCAATAACCATTTCACCTATCTTAGTAAAAGCTTGGGGTATTCCCCCTGCTCTATGAGGTGATAGCAGAATATTTTCATTTTTTCTGACCCTGTGGTTTTTAAGAATCGGCTCTTCCGGAAAAACATCTACCGCGGCTGTGAATTTCCCTTCTTCAGTCAGGCTGCATAACGCGTCAAAATCCACGATTGCCGCCCTGCTCATAAGAATAAAGAACGAATTTTTTTTAATCAGTGAAAGTTTTTCCGCGCTTAGAAATCCCTGGTTATCTTTTGTCACACCTGCCATGACAAAAATAAATCTGCTTTTCTCAAGAACATCCTCGAGCGTGGTCGGTATACACCCTTGTTCAATTATTATGCTGTCAGGAACCCACGGGTCATAAACCATTACTCTACACCGGAAAAAGGCAAGAAGCTTTGTTAAAGCTTTCCCCAGGAATCCAAAACCGATTATTCCTACGTCAGAACCTGATAACAGTACTGAATCAAGGCAACCTTCTGCAAGGTATTTTTCATTTCCGCTTCTTGTCTTTCTGTCTTCCTTGGTAATTCCCCGGCCCAGATCAATCGCAAATCCCAGAGCCATTTCTGCCACAGCCAGAGCATAAGCTTCTCCGCAGTTCAGAACATATATACCGTTATTAAAACAATAGTCATAATCAATATTATGATAAAAATTACCTTCAACATTGAAAATAGCTCTCAGCCCCGGCGCAAGCCTCAGCCTGGATTTAGGCATCTCCATCTGACCGATTACGGCAATAGCGTCAGGTAGGTATTCATCTATTTTACCGCCGGCAGTTTTTTCATCGCCAAGGTAGACAAAATTGACAAGAGTGCTAATCATGCGAATTTTTTCTTTTGAAAATAATCTGTTTAATTTCTGGGGATACGGTGCTGCTATAACTTTTTTCTTTAAATTATTCATAAGCACCTCTTGGGGTTGTATTACTGTTTCTGCATTTGAATATACACAGCCCCGAGTATCACAATACCCTTTACTGTACCCTGAAGATAGGGGGATATTCCAATCATATTCAGCATATTGTTTATGATGCCGAGTATAAATGCGCCGCATATAGTCCCCCATACTGTGCCGCGGCCGCCTGTCATTGTTGTGCCGCCCACAATTACTGCTGCGATTGCGTCAAGTTCAAATCCCATCCCCGTGTTTGAAGTACTCACCGCGTTAAACCTTGAAGCTAGAAGTATTGAGGATACCGCGACCAGAATCCCGTTAAGAGTGTAGGAAAAAAACTTGACGGAATTCACTTTAATGCCTGAAAGCATTGCTACATCTTGGTTTGATCCAACAGCGCAGATATATCGCCCATATCTTGTATTGGTAAGCACCAGGCTAAGAATAGTTGTCAGAATAAACATTACCCATACCGGTACAGAAATAAGCATAAAAGACCCCATTCCGAGTTCACCGTAAATTATGTTAGAAGACCTGATTTCGCTTGCGCTACCCATATATAGGGACAGAGACCTGAAGATAGCCATGCTGCCGAGAGTGGCAATAAAAGGGGTTATTTTCCCCCTGGATATCATAAATCCGTTGAAAGCGCCAAACAGAGCTCCGACCGTAATCCCAGCAATTATGCAAATAATTATAACTATAATCTCATTTCCTATGATAGTACCTAGGTAGTTCATTAAAAGAATTATAACAACCCCGATAAAAGCTGTCATGGAGCCGACAGAAAGATCTATGCCCCCGCCGATTATGACAAATGTCATACCAAGCGCTATTATCCCTACATAGGAAACTTGCCGTAAAATATTCATAAGGTTCTGTAATTTAAGAAAATAGGGACTTAAAAATGATGAAACCATTATAAGAACAAACAAAGCAATAAAGGAAGCGTATTTCCGCCAGTCTATTTTTTTTAGCAAAGCAGAATAATTAAAAATTGCCAATTCCTCTCTCCCTAATTCCTATTGCTTATCGATATGACTTTTTTTATAATTTATAATCATTAAAAATTATAACACTTGAAAATTTGGAAGTCAATGAATCGTTATATATTGCAGCGTTATATAGACAATATCCTAAAAAGTTTAACCTTATTTCTTGGGATCTTGTAACAGAAGTAAATGTAGAAAAATATCAAGGAGTTGTGGTATAATTAATTTGAAATTTTCAACTTTTTAGATTTTTATTTAACAGAGGTTGATGAATATTCTTCTCTTGAATAGATGAAAAGAAAAGATAAATATTAAATTAAGATAAAAAATATCTAATGGTGTTAAAATTTTAAAAATCTATTATCACTGAATACATAAAATATAAAGATTTAAAATTAAAAAGAGATAATAATAATTTTTCGATAAGAAATATTTAATAAAGATAAAAGGGATAATAGGAATTTTTATGATGTTATTGTTTAAAAGGAGTAAGTTTAACCTTAAAAAAAAGTGACGAATATTAATATTGTTGGACAAAATGTAATAGGGAAATCTATTCTAATAAAAATTTTTTGGAGTTTATATGCCAGAGTAACCAAGATATATTTAAATGTATAATTATAATAGTATGGTTATTCCCCAAAAAGCCTGAAATCATTGTCAGTATACTCTATATTTTATTGCAAAATAGAAAAGGGAACTATGTATGGTGTTATACAGTGAAGAGTATATTAAATTTGGACTTTTTAGTTAAACCCATAGTGTAAAATAATATAATTTATTAAAAAGCAAGGTGAAAAAATTGGAAAATAAAGTTAAGTTAGAATTAAAAGGTATAAGTAAACATTTTGGTGGTTTAAAAGCTAATGATGATATTAGTTTTAAAGTTTGTGAACGTGAAATTGTTGCCATTGTTGGAGATAATGGAGCAGGGAAGTCTACTTTAATAAAAATTATTTCAGGAGTTCTTCAAAAAGATAGTGGAGAAATATATGTTAATGGAGAAAAAGTTAATATAATAGATATAACAAGTGCAAGAAAATATAAAATTGAGACAGTTTTTCAGGATAATACTTTAATAAAAAACTTTGATGCTGCAGCAAATTTGTTTTTAGGCAGGGAAAAGTTTAGTAAAAATATATTTGGAAGAGTGTTCAATTTTTTAGATTTTATAAACATGAAAAAAGAGGTAAAGAATTTATTAAATACGCTCTCTATTAAACTTGATAATATAAATTCTCCAGTAAATGATTTATCCGGAGGGCAACAAAGGTCAATTGAAGTAGGGAGAGCAGCATATTGGGGTGGTAAAATAATTATTTTTGACGAGCCAACTAATAATCTGGGGGTAGAACAACAGCAAAAAGTGCTGAGTTTGATTAGACGTCTTAGGGATGAGTTTGGTGTTTCAATTATTGTTATTTCTCATAATTTAAGAAATGTATTTGATATTGCCGATAAAATTATTGTTTTAAGAAATGGGAAAAAGCTTATGGAAAAAATTAAAACCGAGACAACGGAAAATGAAGTTGTATCAATGATAACTGGAGCTGCTTGTTAAGGATTGATGTGGTAGGACTTTTACTTTCTAACTGAAAGGAGGGTGAACTTTTGGATAGCCCAGCTCCTATAACCCAGGGAGAGTTCTTAAAGATAGATGCTCTTCTGGATGCAATTTTATTAGCCGGGGGTAGGAGTAGGGATATATAAAGATGTAGAAGATGGATGTAGGAAAGTAGTAAAACTTAAGAAAGAAAAAATAAAACCAATCCCTGAAAATGTTGATATTTACCATAAACAATTCGAAATTTATAAATCTTTATATCAGGATTTAAAAGAAGATTTTAAGAGATTAAAAAAGAAAAGGTAACATAGTATAGAATGATTTTAGAAAAAATTTTAGATACCAAAAGATTAGAAGGATATTTGAATTTAATCATAAAGAGAAATGCGGAAAAACATAATCTTATCGGTTGGGTATTAGCCAAAGATATTCAGCGAAGGAAATTGTTAGAAATTGGTGATAAATATTCTCCGGCTATGACTCAGGCCATTTTACTTGAATCAGTCTGTGAACAGCTGCCAATTTTTATCGAACCGGGGCAGATTTTTGCCGGAACAGAAGAAGATGCTTTTTCAGCAAGTTATGCCTTGATTAACCCTGCTTTTCGGATAGAGAGTTTCCAGGGCTACAATGATGAAATAGCTTTCTATGATGATGTAAAACCAAATGATAAGATTGCTGATATTAAAGTAACCGGGCAAATGATTGAAGATAACCGAAAATTTTGGAGCAGACATCCCTCTGTAGTAAAGATAAGAGATATATATGAAGAAACCGGAAATCAGACTAAAGAATCAGTGTATTTTGTGGAAAGGGTTACCGGTCATACCATACCTGGTTTTGAGGAGGCTCTAGAAGAAGGATTAGAATATAAAATTACAGAATTAAAACAACAAAAAAAGAAATTTCCTGCTAAGAGCGATTATTTTGATAGTATGATAAAGACTTTACAGGCGGCTATAACTTTAGCTAACCGTTATAGTAAATTGGCCGGGCAGAAATATGAAAAGGAAGACAATCCGACAAGAAAGAAAGAATTACAATTAATAGAAAAGACCTGTCATAAAGTTCCTCGTCAAGGTGCAGAAAATTTATACGAAGCCTTACAATCTTATATTCTGCTCTGGCAGGTGATGAACCTGGAACAGCTTCCTAATCCCTATGCCTTTTCCGTAGGGAATCTGGATGGGATAATGCAACCCCATTTTAAGAGAACCGGGGTTTCTAAAAAATTAGCTCTGCAATTAATACGCCATTTTTTGGCCTTTTTTGAAGTGGGAGATAGAGACTGGGCTATTTCTCAGAATATTATGGTAGGCGGCTCAGATCTTAAAGGCAATGATTTATCCGGTAATATGACCTATATTATATTAGAAGCTTACCACCAATCCAATCGACCGCAGCCGAATTTTTCAGTAAAAATACATCCCCATACACCGTTTGAATTTTACAGGGGGGTATCAAAATTTATGTTTAATTTTGGACATAGTTCTCCTTCTTTTCTTAATGATGCAGCGGTGTTCTCTGCATTAAAGAAGAAAGGTGTGGCTGAAGAAGATTTGAAGGAATACGCCATTGCCGGCTGTCAGGAACCATTAATTAAAGGCAAAGAAAATGGTAACACTACTAATAGCTGGTTGAATCTGGCTAAAGTTTTAGAAATTTCTTTAAACAACGGGTATTCATTAATTACCGGGGAAAAGTTGGGTCCTTCTTATGAAGAATTGGGTCTGGAAGAAAAACCTTTTAGTTCTTTTGCGGAAACTAAAAAAATTTATTACCGTTATCTGGATTATTTTATTGAGAAGATGGTACAGGCAGCCAATAAATGTACTGAGGCCCTTTCTTTGTTGCCAGTCCCTTTTGCTTCTTTTTTTATGGGAGGAGGAGAGACCGGAATCGATATGAGGGATTGTAATAGCGGTCCGGGGACAAAATATAATGCATCCGGCTGCTTGATTCATGGATTAGGGACCACTGCCGATTCCTTAACTGTTATTAAATATCTCTTTGATTCAGAATCTAAGTTAGAATTTTCATTAGATGATTTGATTGCTGCCATGAAAAAAAATTTTGAAGGATTTGAAGAATTACGAAATATTATCCAAAAAGTTCCTAAATTCGGGAATAATATTTCCTATGCTGATAAAGAAGCAGTAGAATTAGTGAAAATAGTTAGTGAAAAAATCAATCAACAAAAAAATCCTTTCGGTAAGAATTTCGCTGCTGACTGGAGCAGCCCCAGTACTAATTTGCTCTACGGATACTGGACGGGCGCTACACCTGATGGAAGAGGGGCTCGTGAAGATTTAAGCTTTGGGCTTGACCCCTCTACGGGGATGGCTGTAAATGGTCTTTTAAGCAGAATTCTTTCTCAATCAAAATTAGATTATGAAATTATGACCGGCGGTTCGGCAGTTGCAATGAGTATTAGCCCGAAGAGTGTCAAGGGACTGAGTTTAAAAGAGAAAGCACAATATTTAAAAGATATTATTTCTGCAGTATTTAGTTATAATTCTAAAGCAGAAGGAAATGGTTTGGGATATGTATATTTTAATGTATTTTCTTTTGAACAATTATTAGATGTAGCCGAACACCCGGAAAAGTATCCTTATCCGGTTATAGTAAGAATTCATGGTCAATATGGTGATGCACGAAAATTATCTCCAGATATTTTAAAGAAGGACATTATCCCTCGTTTAGATCCGGGGTCAGTCTCTTTTTAAGAAATATTTACTTTGATTCCTTTGTTTTTTATTGTCTTAGCTAAAGCTATCATCTTTCGGTTAGAAAGAGGCATAAGATGTAATAAGGGATAATCTTTTCCTAAAGCTTTCCATTTATAGATTCCTTGTCTTCCATATTTTAATAGTTCTACTCTAAGTCCGTTTTTCATCGGAGAAAGAAAATTGGTAATATTTTGAAAATTTTCTTCTGAATCATTATAACCGGGGATAACGGGGATTACTATTATTAATTTTTTTCTGGCTTCATAAGTTTTTTTAATATTATGTAATACTTGCTTATTATCTTTTCCAACCAATTTTTGGTGTATTTCTGAGTTCATATGTTTTATATCGCAAAAAATTAAATCCAGATAGGGGAGGGATTTAATAAATTGAGGAGATGAACCGTTGGTTTCAACTGCAGTAGGAAAATTAAAATATTTTAAGCCTTTAAGAAGCTCAAAATAGAAATTCCATTGGGCAGTTGGTTCTCCTCCGGATAAGGTTACCCCATAAGGGAGATTGTTTTTGGAGAATCTTTGGTAAGGTAAGATTTCGCGAATTACCTCCTTTACGGTAACCTTTTGACCAACAATTTCTTTAGAGCCATCCTCGTAGGTTAATTCAGTCTTCCCGAAAGGTATGCTTTCCGGACTGCCGCACCAGGGACAAGAAAAATTACAGCCTTTAAAATAGACAATACTTCTCCATCCCGGGCCCTCTTTTGAGACACCATGTTTTATATTTATAATAATACCTTTAGTATCTTCTTTATATTTATTCATTAAAGTTCCTTTTTATTTTAATTGACTAAATTTTAGTACATTATTTTACTTTTTTCAAAAAATATTTACACTTCTTTCCAATATTTTGAAAAATATTAGTATCTTACTTATAATAGAAGAGGATTTTTTGATATTTTGCAGAATATAATCTATAAGTTAAATATTTTGCTTTTAAGATTTTAATTGATTAGAATAAAATAAGATAGAAAAATAAACGGTTCTTTGATAGGTTAAAAACCTGCCAGAGAACCGTCCCCTGGTAGGAAATATGGATAAACAAGATATAATTAAAAAAACAGAATTATTTGTAAAAGAAACCTTAGAGAAAGATAGTACCGGGCATGATTGGTGGCATGTTTATCGGGTAAGGAATTTGGCTAAACGGATTGCCTTGCACGAAGATGCGGATATTTTTATAGTAGAATTAGCAGCTCTTTTACATGACATTGGAGATTATAAGTTCTTTCAGGGAAACGAAAAAGCCGGGGAAATGAAGGTAAGAGAGTGGCTTTCTTCTCTGGAGATTCCCGCTTCGCTTATCGATAAAATTGTAGAAATTACTTCTCAGATATCTTTTATGCACACTTTGCCCGATAAGGACAAGAAGAAAGATAAAAAAAATTCTGCTACTCCAACAGTCTCCAAAGAATTAATGGCAGTAACTGATGCCGACCGTCTGGATGCCATGGGGGCAATTGGTATTGCCCGGGCTTTTACCTATGGGGGATTTTTTAATCGGCCAATTTACGATCCGACCATTAAACCGAGCAAATCTATAACTAAAGAAGAATATAAGACTACTGAAGCACCATCTATAAATCATTTTTATGAGAAATTACTAAAACTTAAAGATATGATGTATACCAAATTAGGTCGTAAAATGGCCAAAAAGAGACACCGTTTTCTAAATCTTTACTTAAAACAATTTTTTAAAGAATGGAAAGGAAAAATGTAACCAAAAGTGCCAGGCACCTTTTGTTACATTTTGTTAAGACAGGAGGTAAGGATGTTTAAGGATTTTAAGGGAACACTAATTATTTTAGCAAGACACGGAGAATGTGAAGGGAATATTAAGGGGATGTTTAGAGGGAGGACAGATTTCCCTTTAAACGAAAGAGGGCTTATTCAGGCCCATGATTTGGCACAAGAAATGAAAAATTTTCCTCTTAAGCATATTTATACCAGTCCTCTGTCCCGAGCCAGGCAGACCGCTGAGGCAATTGGCCAAAAATGTGCAATAGAAGTTAAAGTAGAAGAACAATTTAATAATATTGAATTAGGAAGTTGGGAAGGGCGTTTTAAGAAAGAGATTGCCGAACTGTATCCCAAAGAATGGGAGCTCTGGGTAAACAATCCGGAAAAACTTCGAGTGAAAGATATGGAGAATCTTTATGATGTGCAAAAAAGGACCAAGGCCTGTCTGGATAGTTTAGTTTCCCAGTATAACGGAGAGGTTTTAGTGGTAGTTTCCCACCGGGCAGTACTCAAACCACTTATTGCCGCCTGCCTGAATATTGCCTCACCCTATTTTTGGAAGATTCATCTGGATACCGCATCTTACAGTCTTCTTTCTTATAAAAAAGACAAAGGATATTGCCTGATACAATTGAATCAGACCAAACATTTAAAAGAATATGTTACCGAGTGGGTATAAAAAAAAGAATGAAAATTAATCCGAAAAAACAAATATCAAAAAAATACAAAACCTCTATCGGATATTTAGAAGGAACCATATCAATCATCCTGAATACCTTTCTTTTTGGTTTAAAATACTGGGTGGGAATCAAGACTTTTTCCATAGCTATAATTGCCGATGCCTGGCATACCTTATCTGATTCGCTCACCTCCCTGGTGGTGATTATAGGTTTCAAAGTTTCATCCAAACCTGCCGATAAAAAACACCCCTTCGGTCACGGTCAGGCAGAGATAATTAGTTCGGTTATCATCGGTACCTTATTGGCGCTAGTAGGCGTTAATTTTTTAATTGCCTCGATTCAAAAATTTATAAATCATCAACCCGCTTCTTACGGAAATTTAGCTATAATAGTTTTTATATTCTCCGTTATAGCAAAAGAAGGGCTGGCTCAATTTTCTATACGCGCTGGAAAGAAAATTAATTCTCAATCACTTGTTGCCGATGGCTGGCACCACAGAAGTGATGCCCTGGTATCTCTTATGATTTTAGTCGGAATCTTTATAGGAGAGTATTTCTGGTGGGTAGACAGTATTATGGGTGGTGTGGTATCTTTGGTCATATTTTATACCACCTGCATCATTTTAAAAAAATCAATAAGTACCTTAATCGGGGAAGAACCAACCGAGGATTTTGAAGCAGAGATTAGGAAAATTGTGGCTAATAATGTATCTCATGATGTTAAATTACATCACCTTCATTCTCACAAATATGGAGATAATAGAGAATTGACCTTTCATATTAGATTACCAGCAGATATGAGATTGGAAGATGCCCACAAGATTACCGAAGAATTAGAAGAGAAGATAAGAGAAGAGAAGAATATTGAAACTACCATACATGTAGAACCAATTGTGGTAAGAGGGAGCAAGAAGCAACTAAAATAATCACTGCTCAGTTGTGGTGAGCAAAGAAGGTTCATTGATTGTTAAAAATGATGCAGAGAATTATTTACTAATTAAGAAAGGGAGTTAAGGAAGGAAGTGGGTATGAAAAAAAAATATTACGAAATCGATGAGAATATTTATCGGAGATTTGAACAAAAAAATGAAATGTTTTGCCGTTATCTGTGGGATAAAGACCTGAAAACTTACCAAAATAATTTTGCGGATGATATACTAAAGAATATTAAAGATGATAACGAAGGTTACACTCATTTTGATTACGCCTTTTTCAAAGCTTCCTGGGCAGTCTATAATCGATTTCCCTTTGCCTTTTCCTGGGAAGGTGATACCTCCTTTGAAGAAGATTGGTATGGTTATAAATTAAGAGAACAAAAATATCAGATTAAAGACCCGGTAGAATTTACTGCTAAGGTAAAAAAAGTAGCCAGATTTTACGGTGCCTCTCTGGTGGGTATAACTAAAATTAATGAAAAATGGATTTATAAAAATGCAGGTAAGAGATCAAATGGGCAATTTTTAGGTTCTTATCCCATAAATTTACCCCAGGGTATTAACCGGGCAATAGTCATAGTTATAGAGATGGACTCTCCGGGATTATCTACTACTCCGGCTTTGCCTGCCTGTGCTGCCACCGGATTGGGATATTCCAAGATGGCTTTTATTATTTCCTGTCTGGGAGAATTTATCAGAAATTTAGGCTATCAGGCTATTCAATGTGGGAATGATACTGCCCTGAGCATTCCTCTAGCTATTGATGCCGGTCTGGGTGCATTAGGGCGAAATGGTTTACTGGTTACTCCGGAATATGGTTCGGGAGTCAGGATTTGTAAAGTTTTTACTGATTTACCTTTAGTTTCAGATGAACCAAACATTGATTTTATTTCTGAACTTTCTAATTTTTGTAAAAGTTGTTATCAATGTGCTGAGATTTGCGAGACTAAAGCGATTTCTTTTAAATCGGAACCGGATTTAAAAGGTGAAACTATCTCCAATAATTCGGGTGTAAAAAAGTATTATATCAACCCGGAAAAATGTTTTGAGTTTTGGGCAGAAAACACCAGCGATTGTTCCAAATGTATTACTGTCTGTCCCTTTTTCAATATTGAAAACCCCCTCACCGCAGATAAATTCTGGAAAGAATAATTTATCTCTATTGATAACCAAGTCTTTTAAATGAAATTTAGTGTATTATAGAAGTACTTTTATCTATGAAATATTTAAAAATGTAGATATTGCTATTTAAATATTTGGAAAGGAAGGAATAGAAAATGTGGAAGGAATTTAAAAAATTTGCCATGCGGGGAAATGTAATTGACATGGCTGTTGGGATTGTTATTGGAACAACCTTTGGGGTAATTGTAAAATCACTTGTCTCTGATGTCATCATGCCTCCTATTGGTATGATATTAGGCAAAGTGGATTTTGCCAATCTTTTTATAATTCTGAAAGAGGGCAAGATTGCCGGACCGTATGCTTCTCTAACCGGCGCTCAGGAAGCCGGGGCAGTTACTGTAAACTATGGTGTATTTGCGAATACAATTGTTAATTTCATCATAGTGGCCTTTGCCCTGTTTCTTCTCATTCGAGTAGTTAACAAAATAAAAACCCAAGAAGAAGCTCTACCCCCGGAACCAACCACTAAAGATTGCCCATATTGCCTGTCTCATATTCCAATTAAAGCAACACGCTGCCCCCATTGTACTTCTGAACTTGTTGTAGAATAAATACTGTAACAACACGCGTGCTGTGTTGAATGTGTTAAAAGAAAAAATGAAAAACAAAGATAAAAACCGGAAAGGAACTGATTTTGAAGTTAAAATATAAGATAATTATTTTTTTATCATCTTTTTTAATATGTGTTTCTCTTTTAATTGGTGCAGCCGGTGCTAGTACGGTTATCCGGGAAGAGATAGATAAGTTTCCGGGATTTCCGGGAGTCCTGATAAAAGACTTAAACACTCAGGAAGTACTATTTTCTCATAATGAAGATAAACTTTTTATCCCGGCATCTCTTACTAAAATATTTACCCTGCTGGCAGCTCTGGAAATTTTTGATGAGGAGCAGCATGCTTATCCGACTTCCTTCTATTTTTCCAGCACTACTCCCGGAGAGATAAACGGAGACCTGTATATAGTAGGGAGCGGAGACCCCACTCAATCTCCGGATGTAATCAGAAAGATAGCAGATACTCTGGTGCAAAAGTTAAATATCGGGCATATCTCCGGAGATATTGTATTGGACAATTCAAAGTTCTTACCTAAAGAGTTTTTAGGAAGAGGATGGATGTGGGATGATAAAAACCCCCTGATTGGAGCATTAACTGTAAAAGGATGTAAGGTCGAGAAAAAACAGAATTCCTATCTAAATACCATGCCTCTTCTCTGGGGAAAGATTTTTTCTCAAGAGCTATCCAAAAAAGGAGTTAAAATAGAAGGGAATATTCGGATTGGGAAGGTCCAAGAAGATCTAGGTGTAAAGTATATTTATTATTCTGATACCCTGGATAAAATATTGGCTTATATGATGAAAAAGAGTGATAACCAGAGTGCCGAAAATATTTTTCGTACCCTGGCTCCGGAGGATGATCCTGAGAGGGTCTCCACCACTATTGCTCGGGCTATTGCCTCTTTGGAAGAGGTTATTGATACAGCCCTGGGGTTGAAATGGGGAAAAGATTATATCCTTGTGGACGGCTGTGGGCTCTCTGAATATAATCTTACGACCCCTGCTCATCTGGTAAAAGCAATTTCCTATCTTTACCGGAAATACGATTTTAAGATATTGGATTATTTTGCCAACACCAAAGAGAAGGGGACTTTAAAAGAACGCCTGCCTTTTCAGGTATGGGGCAAGACCGGGACCTTATCCTCGGCTTCAGCACTGGCTGGATTATTAGAGACCAAAAATAAGAGATGGGTAGTCTTTTGTCTTATGGAAAATAATTTTATATTTATAGAAGAAGAGGATGACCCCAAAATATTTGAAAATAGAATAATAGAATACATCTACGAAAATTTATAGCAGCAAGGCACGCCGTGCTGAGTGGTAATATGTGTACTTATCAAAGAAGATATATTGTCGAATTTAAATACAAAATAAAAAGGGTAAGCTACATAAGATAACTTTCTTTATAGCTTACCCTTTTTTATCGTGTTTTTATCTCTATTCAATTTTCCCCAACTCTACCCTCATTCCGGAGAGTTCTTTCTGTACTTCCGCAAAACGCAGAGAATAGTACTCCCGGTTTTGCTGATTAAGATTGGTAATAGTATTATGTATCTCTTTAGTATTTTCCAGGACCTGCCGATATCCCTCTTTCTGGGCAATTACTATCTCCTGCATAAACCTGTCGATACGAAAAATTAAGAGTATCGATAAGGCGATAGGGAATCCCTGATTGGCAATAATGTCTAACATAGTTTTTATCTCCACATAATTTCCTCCTTTCTCAAAAAGTTAACCAAAAGGGGGAAAAAGGGGACATTCTTCTTTTATATTCCCGCATTTAATGCATGGTGAAAAGTAAAGTGTGTCCCCCTTTTCCCTAGTTATTCCCTCCAGCGGGTGCGTTTGGTTGGCCGAACATCCAGATGCAGGAAGTTCTTCTTCTCATAATACCCGATGCCATTAAAATCTACATTCTCACATATTTCTAAAAGTTCAATTAAGTTGATATCTTTTACTTTTATATCTGCTGCCAGTCCGATACAGTGGTAGCTGTTTGTTATCCCTCCAACTTTCCGATTATATCCCGAGCAACGGTATCCGGAGGTAATATACACTGGTCTTTCCAAAATATTCCTTAGCTCCACCAATTTAACCAGCAGCTTGGGATGTAACATCACCAGATTACAGCAAGGACAGGCAAATTCGGACAATTTAAAATATTTGGCTACTTTTAGATTATTGATACTATTTAGCATTTGCATGTGAACTAACTCCTTTCACAATCTCCTCCCCCTTGAGGGGGGAGGATTAAGGTGGGGTCGCAGCCAATAAAATATTTGACCTAACGGGTGAAAGTCCCGTCTTGGTAATTTATCCGTTTCGGCCAAGTAGATATACCCGACATACCAGACGGTAACGGATGGTATGGAAGCTCGGA
>Ga0315533_1001148_pt1 | contig 20800 bp, 33 predicted proteins | sample SalMarSW160130MG_FD_203081 | JGI IMG/M metagenome (GOLD analysis project Ga0315533, IMG submission 203081) | Salt marsh sediment microbial communities from the Plum Island Ecosystem LTER, Massachusetts, United States - Salt Marsh Sediment SW1601-30 ... | reverse complement strand
CTCCTCTGTCAGTTCGACCCAGTCTGCTAAGACAGTGCCGGTGGGTAATTGACTGATGTGAAGGGCATACACATAACGGTCATTGTATACATGAGTCTCGTTTGAGGGCAAGAACCTACAGGGTAAGATTCTTAGCTTTTTTGGATTGTAAAAGAGCTTGATAAAGTCCTCTGCAAATCTTTTCTCGGAGAATACACAGAGAGGGCCAGCTCCCGGCTCTGGAGCTGTTCGATTACCTACAGAGTATACGACTGCCGTTATCAAACGAAATGCCATGCAGGAGCGTTTCTGCTTGTCTCTCCAAAGCGAAACAACTTTCCATCCTTTTCTTGGCTTCATGTGTGCAGTCCTCCTCTGTGAGGGTTAGGTGCCTCCTTCTCTCGATATTCTCGTTCCTCTGGTGGCAAGAGCTTATGGCACTTCTCACACTGCACCACTAATCCCTTGCCCTTTATCAGAACGACCCTCTGCTTCCCGCCACAGCCCTTGTGAATCAATCCATTTGATTCCATTAAGTCCACTCCTTTCTGAGTTTAGGCATTCTCGCCAAGGTATATTTCTCCTATACGAAGACCTTCGATCATGCGTCGCTGTCTGTCCCGTTCAGCTTCTGTCTCTTCTAATTTGGCTTTGAGTTCGGCGTGCTCTTTTTCAAGGATGGACAGCTTCTCTTCCAAGCAGTCTATGCAATAAACCATTCCTCCGTGTTCTACATCTGCATAGCGTTGCTGACATCGATCACAGATAGTCATGTGCAGTCCTCCTTAGTTGTGACCAATGTGGCTACTTGGGATTCCATGTTTTTGCAGCCAAGCCTTCACCAGTTCGTCGAGGCTTACTTGCTGGTTGTGTCCCTCTATTTTGGACAGAGGCACCATTACATCAATAATCGATGGCTCCAGGATGTCCTCGTCCCTGTCCCAGACAATAAACAGCTTGCCTGGTGTAATCAAGCACTCAGGGTATTGGTCTTTTGGAGCAGGCATGGTTCGGTTCTCCTCTCAGGCAGGCTCAAGATGATTTTTATTGGTCTCTCAAGGTGTTCCAAAATTCCGGATGCAGCTTTCATGATCACAGCTTCCACACCGGCACATTGAGTCGGGTTCCCAGTCAGCTTCGTTTGTCTCGATGACTCCGTCCTCCCGTATAGTGAACGAAGCTATCCCCTCGACATAAAACGGGCCAGTTGCTCCACAGTTAGGGCAAATATAATCGGGCATGGTATTCTCCTTTTCTGGGCATAGTTTGCCCTCAGTTCAGCGATTAAGTTCGTTTGCCAATCTTACTGCCGCAGACCACGTTTTGACCTCTTGTACCAGCTTTTCTCCCGGGGCCATGCTATCCAGATCGGCCTGGAAAAATTCAGCTGGAATATATCTCAGAAGCGGTGACGATTCAGTTCCCATGTCGAAAATGCCATACCTCTTTTTCATTCTGATTTCGTAAACGACGGGCATAGTTTACTCCTTTCCCAGCTAAGTGCAGGTAGTGTGTGTGTGTGTGTCCCGGCCTTGTCCTTTCCGGGACTGGGCTTTACAGGGACACCAGGGCCATTGAGAAACAGGCTTTCATCAATGTAAGGCCTGATGTGGTATCCCCGGACTCAGCTATTCGACGCCGAGGAGTCTCATCTCCTCTTTAGCGGCTCTCTGGAGATCCTCTTTGTCCTCATGGGACAGCTTCATGAACTCCCTCACGAAGCTCTGCTCCTGATTGAGGTTCTCCTTCAGGTATCTCAGTGGGGTCATGGTGTGGCTCTCCTTCCAGGTTAAGGTTCAAGGCAAGCCCACAGAGAGTGGACTTCCGCCGAAAGACAGGCAAGCCAGGAAGGGGACTCAGCCTGCCCTCCAGCGGCAGTGGACACTGGCATGTCCGCCGGTTGACCGAGTAGCGGTCAGGTTAGAAGGGTTCAGCCTCCCAAGGTTCTTTTCAGTAGCTCCGCTATGGCATAGTATTCGGGATTGATTACCCTGAGAAATCCCGTAGCTAAGAACAGGGTATCGAGTGCGGCAAAACCAAATACCAGAAGTGAGGAAACAGCTCTCTCGTCCTCATTCGTATTGTTCCACCTTGCTATAACCACCCACTTCATGAAGGCAGCGATCACAATAGCCAAGAGTACTCCAATGGCTACGTATACGATTCCTTCGGCAATATTCTGCCGGATAAGGTATGGCCAGGCCTGCTCCCCCAGCCCTCCGGCAGCCCTGATAAGCTCATCGACCTTATCAAGTGCCATTTTTGCGGTTTCTTCCATCTCATTCTCCTTTGGTGAGAAGGTTACATGATGAGGCAGACAGAGTGCCTGCCAGTGAGTTGTGCTTCGGTCATAGTGTGGTGCTCCTTTCTGGTCAGAGGTTACGGATGTAGTTGTCAATGCCTTCTATCACGCCCTGTTCATAGCTCTCCTTAGTGTGTCCTTTCAGATCCAGCGATACCGTGTGTCATTCCCCACTGGCCGTCTGACAGTCTTTCTCAGGTCTGACAGTGCTACCAGTCCTTCGGGGAAGTTCCGGTAAATGTTAGTGTGAGGTGGTATGTGGTTGCTTCGGATTAGGCAAAAGATCGACCTGGCTGAGTCCCAGGCTATCCAGTGGAAGCGTTTCATGGCGCAGTCTCTCCCTTTCCCTGTCTATCTCATGACAAGTAGTATGTGGTACGGTACAGAGCGATTCTGGGTACTTCAAGTGGCCAACAGTACTCTGGCAGATACAGAGGGTCTGTGACCTTCTTCATACAGAGTGTGGCAGAGTCCATGCCACAGTGCATCAACTTCTTCGAGTGAGTAGTCTATCTCAGTAGCATCCCACAGAAAGCTCCTGACTGCCCGGAGCCATGACCAGTACGGCCGACACCTGCGGCAGTATTCAGTCCCGTCAACAGGGTGGGACTTTTTTGTGGGACTATGACAGACTACACAGTAGCAGGTCTTACTCCGTTTCATGGCGCACTCCTGCTGTCGATAGCCAGGTACTCCTGGCTAACTGGGTTAGTGTGCAGTCCTACAGAGAGCCTGTGTTTCTGTCTCTCTCCTGGATACCCCGCAGGCCAGTACAGAGACCCTGTCGGATACCCAAGAGAGAGGAGAGAGAGTCCGAAGACTCCCTCTCCTACTGGGCTATTTCCTGGTGAAGATATTTAGCCCGATTTTGTACAGCTTGTTGTTGTGTACCAAGTCCTGGTTGCCTTTGGTAGAGGCTACCAAGACGTTGGGACTCTCCGGGTTACTCACCGGGAGAGGTTTACGGCTAAGGTCTGCCGTAATGACTACCTTGTTACCCTGGGTCTTTATCGAGACGTTATGCATTGTCAGTCTCCTGGGTAAGAGTTGTGAGAAAGAACTTAGTCGGCCAAATTGCCGATTGCAACGTCGGCTGAACATGAAGCAAAAGCCATGCCACATCAGCAAAAGCCCGCCAACAGCGGATTTGCGGCGATGCAATATTATTGGATGCGATTCAAGTGGGCAAAAAGTGCCGGGCAGTCGGCAAAAAGCGCCGGTTCGCACGCCGGAATTTGATGTATTTCTTTCAGGAGTAGGTACTTAGCTCGGGAGTGTCGCAAGAAATGTGCCAGGGAGCCAATCTGGCTCAGATGCAGGACTGGCGTGACTTTGCGGCGATTTCGGGTGCGGCAGAATTTGCCGTACAATACAAGCACAAATGATATGCGATCTATGCGCCGAATCGAGCAGGCGCCCGGATAATGCGTACAGGCATAGGAATTCGCTGTGCAGCAATTCTCTTGACAAGGGGGACTTTGAGAGTTATATTGTGCTCATGGTATCCTGGTAGCCTGTCCCTACCCCGGTTTCCTGCTCCTCTCTCCTCTCTCCTACCAAGCCGGTGCAGGCTATCAGGCTCTACCTACCCCCCGGGGTACACCGTGAAAGCGACTCCGCCGTACAAGGGGCATATCATAATAAATAAAGCTCCTTCGTGCGCTCCTTTGCCGAGGTGAGCTACCCGAAAAAATTTTCAAATTTCCGGGGGATCCCACTCTTTTCCCTCAAATGAGGGCGCCGATGGAACTTTTTCCAGTGTGCGGGGTACAAAACCGGAAACCCCTTCACTTGTTTCAAAGGAGAGACACCATGAGCAAGAAAAAGCCTGAAAACGCCATCGTCAGTGCTCGCAAGCACTTCCGTGACCGACTGGCAGACGACATCGAGTTCAGAGGGGCCAGTATCGACCTGATTTCGGCCCTGATTTACGACGATCAGCGTGGTCAGAAAGAGGGAAGAACGGACCAGCCGGCGCTGAACCTGAGCGACTGGCCTGGATGCCGCGAAATCGCTGGAAAAATCCTCGACAAGCTCTTCAGCACTCCAATCGGAGAGGCTCCGGAGGCAGAAAATGGCTAAAATGACCACGGAACGCTGGGATTTGCTTGATTTGCAAACCAGAATGCAGATTATGCACATGATTCAGCCTCATGTTCAGCGTGTGGACGACATCGACGAGAAGTTTGAGGTCATAGCTGACTGCCTGACTCGGGATATGCGCACAACTCCGCTGCTTTCTTCCGTTGGCACCGGCAGAGAGTCGAAAGTGAACTGAAAACAGCTCTGCCAAAGCTACTCGAGCGGCCTGTAAGAGGTAACACAATGAGCGACCGGATATGCCCATATATCACAGATTTCAAGCCCGACGTACCAGGACAATGCTCCCTTGTCAAGGAAGACTACCCCTGTTATGGGTACGTCAGCACGGTTTGCGGGGTACGGAGCGCTTACGATCTCGGCTTCGAACGCGGACGGGAAGAACGACTGAAGGGAGACACGAATGTCTGCCGGGTCTTTGTTAGCGGTCAGGATGTGACCGAAAACGTGATGAAGCGCCTGAAGCCATTTAAGCGCAAACCCGTGACTATACAGGCTGTCCAAATGAATTACGACTTCGAAATGGACACGCCGAGAGGCCGCGCAACGGGCTCGTCCGGAGACTTCGTGATCCGGGATGCCAAGGATGAAATGTATCCGTGTCCGCAATCTGTCTTCTTTGGGAGCCATGAGATTCCGGACTTCATTCCTCTCACAAAGCCCAAGCCACCTCGTACCGGGAGGTAACATGCCCTGGCGATGTAACGGTCACGTACTCGAAGTGAAGAAAGACGGAAAGTGGGTCAGGAACAGCTCGCAATCGAAAGAGAAAACACTCGCAGCTTGCCAGCGGATGAAGGCTGCGCTGTATGCGAATGCAGGGAAGGGGAAACATGCTTAAGCTGCCCAAAGTATTCTGTACGCTTGGTTACTTGCTGAAGGTGCGCCGGGAGAAATGTAATTCGAGCCACTTTAGCCTTGGCGACTCGGAGCTTGTCGTTTCAAAGGATGCCAAGACGAGCTTTGAGGTAGTTCAGGACTATCTCCATGAGGCAATAGAGGCATCACTGGCGAACTTCGGCTATAGATACAAGAACTGGAAAGGCGAGCTTCTCTTCGTTTTCACTCACGACCAGTTCCACGATATGATTGGCGAGGTATCGCGTACGGTTTTGGACCTCATTGAAACAAACAAGGGGGGCGAATTAGGTCGACGGGCCCCTAAAGGCCCAAGCGGGCAGGACCCGGACGTCGGTGCAATTCCGACCGCCTCCACCAAAAACATGCCGACATAGCTCAAGTGGGTAGAGCGGCTGATCTGTAATCAGCGGGTTGTAGGTTCGAGGCCTACTGTCGGTTCCAAAACAGAGAGAGCGCGGGGTGGATTGGTATCCCATCAGGCCTCATAAGCCCGACTACGCCGGTTCGATTCCGGTCCCCGCAACCAACTCCTTTGAGGTGAACATGGTTAAGGAAAAGGAAGTCCCTGGTTGGTTTCTGTCTATGTGCCTTTTTGTAGTTATTATAGTGGCCTTTGTTGCTGGGATTCTTTTTCGCTTGTTAGTGCAGGGTCTGACCGGAAGCTAAAGAGTCGAGGCGCCGGGCCGCAACCCCGGCTTAGCAGGTGCGAGTCCTGTCCGGTCATCCAACTTTGTCCCGGTAGGCGAGCGGTCCAAGCCCTCAGACCTTCAATCTGATGATCGCCGGTTCGAATCCGGTCCTGGACCCCACAGAGGGTCGTAGCCCAATTGGTAGAGGCATCCGATTTAAGCTCGGTTCAGTGCAGGTTCGAATCCTGTCGGCCCCACCAAAATGCCGAGATGGATGGAATTGGTAGACACGCCGGACTCAAAATCCGGTGCCTTCGGGCGTGAGGGTTCGATTCCCTCTCTCGGCACCATTTTGAAAGGAATTACAAGTCATGGCTCAGCTTAATCAACGCAGACCGCCCAGAAAAAGACCTCTCAGGCGTAATAAGAACACCGGTCCGTGCAGCAAAGGCGGACCCGGATACGGACGTGGCGGAGGTGTCGGTGGAGGTAGCGGCAGGTCAAAGTAAGCCCCTGTAGCCGAATTGGAATAGGCAGCTGCCTTAGAAGCAGAAATCTCGCGGTTCGAGTCCGTGCAGGAGTACCAAATGCGAGCGGGTAAGGTGTTGTCGGCGGCATACTTGGCTTCCAACCAAGAGGGCAGGGTTCGATTCCCTGGACCCGTTCCATATCTCAGAGGAACTGATGAGCAAGTTTGTTAAGCATGGAGTTCACAACGGCATGGAGTTTTCGATTCCCTTTGCTTGGATTGCAGAAGCGGGCGCTTCTGGCTTCCGTGCACCGGAAGACGCTCCAACAAAGGACTCAGAGCACCGCCAGTCCATGAAAATAGCCATAGAAGACATAAAGCCTGTGCAGAGGGCCGTTGGAGTTCCCTTACTGAAGAAAGAGCGTACGATAAAGTGGCTTCGCCGCATTGCTTCAGGAGTCCCAATTAGGCCAATTCAGATTGCGCCTGGAGGGCCACCGTATCAAGTTCACAATGGAGCTCACAGGCTGTATACTACTTTGATAACAGGGCATAGTCACATATGGGCTGTGCAGTACAGTCTATGATCCTGGATAGCTCAACCGGTGGAGCATCCGGCTGTTAACCGGAAGGCTGAAGGTTCGAATCCTTCTCCAGGAGCCAAAACAGCCGGGTAGGTCAACGGTAAGGCATCCGGCTGATATCCGGAAGACTGACGGTTCGAGTCCATCCGGCACAACCAAGCAAGGGCTCGTAGCTTAATGGGAGAGCGACTGTTTTGCACGCAGTTAGGCCTCGGTTCAACCCCGAGCGGGTCCACCAAAATGTGGTGAGGCTAGTTTAGTCAGCAGAACGCACGGTTGTGGCCCGTGAAGCCGGAGTGCAATTTTCCGCCTCACCCCATTTTCACACGGCCCGTAGCTTAGACAGGCGAAGCAACCGCGTGGGTTCGAGCCCCACCGGGCCAACCAGTTTATCAGAAGGGCTTATCATGAATATTAATCCGAATCGTACGAGAGTCACAGAAACCGGAGTGAAGCAGATCGTACCAGAAGGCCAGGAACCAGCCGAGTATGCCTCCGATCTGGATCCGAAGTTCACCTGGGGCGACAATAAGCAGCCCAGGCAAGTGACTCCGTGCAGCTTCTGTAAGTGCGGCGGCATCATAGACCCAAAGACCAACAAATGCCGCAAGTGTGGGTCGGAAGCCAAATAAGAAAGGGCAGCGTGGGCGAGTCTGATTAATGCCACCAGACTGTAAATCTGGCGTCTCTGACTTCGGTGGTTCAAATCCACCCGTTGCCACCAACTTTATCCTCTTGCATGACCCCCGTTTTATCCGCAATGGAACAAACTCGTTACTACGGTGTAGTAACAAGTGTACCCTGACTGTACATACCTTCCATATTGTGTCCCTGGAGCAGACAGCTTTTCGCTCTGGGGGCAGTCTCCCTTTTCCCATCTCTGGGGTGCCGCAAATGCCGGTTACGCAGGGCGCAGGCAAAATTAAACAAGAAAATATCACGCTGTACCACCTGTTGTGTGGCTGCGGCGATCCTAAGTGCACTCTTCTGCTGACTGTAGAATACGATAAGCTTGCCGACGATGTAGTCGTCTCATTCGAGGGAGAGCTCATAAGCGCTTCCACATGGTTTGCGGATGCTCATTGGTATACCAATTTGTGGGATCGTGTAAAGCATTCCATGAGGATTTTGTTCACGGGGTCCACAGAGTGCAAGTTTGACTTTCGCGTATCGAGTTGCGACCACCTGTACGGAATAGTGGGCGCATTGTTGGAGGCACGTAGGCGTATGCAGCGAGCAGGCAAACCATTCAATAATGCTGGGCGTCTGGAGGATAAGAGTGGCAGCAAAGCAGACAGTCTATGAGTTAAAGATAAAGCCCAAGCTGGAAGAGATTCGCTGGTGGTGTCGGGAAGGAGCCACAGTCAAGCAGATTGCAGCGGAGCTTGGTATCGGAGAGCGTGCTTTTTATCGTGCTCAGGCTGAGCACAAAGAATTGCGGGATGCCGTGAAGATAAGCAGAGAGCACGCTGACCACGGCATTGAGGATTCGCTTTACGACAGGGCTCGTGGTAAGGTATATAAGGAAAGTTTCGAAGAAGAGGAAGAGGGTGTACGTGGAGGAAAAGAGTACAAATTTAAGAAGAAGCGCACGGTCACAAGAGAGATACCTCCCGATACCAACGCCGCTGTATTTTGGCTCAAGAATCGCCAGCCTAAGAAATGGCGTGACAAGCTTGAAGTGGATTCCCGCCAGAAGGTCGTCATTCTCTACGACGTGAAGAAACCCAAGAAGAAAAGGCAGGACGATGGAGACAACCAGGGACCTAGTTCCTGAAGGGTGGATAGAAGAGCGCAAGTCTTATAAGATGTCCCCGACTATGAAACTTTTTCATGAGTCAAATGCCCAAGTAAGAGCTATAGTAGGTCCGATGGGCTCTGGCAAATCTACAAGCGCGGCAATGGAAGTATGCATGTTCTTGCCACAGCACTTGTGGGAGACATACGGCATCAAGAAAACACGTTGGGCCGTGGTGAGAAACACATTTCCAGAGATGCGTACAACGACTCAGCGGACCTATTTCGAGTGGTTTCCGCAAGGCCGTCATTATAAACAGGAGCACCGGTACATTCTCGAGTGGGAAATCGATAAGGGTCCATATGCGGGAGAGTCGCTCGAAGTGGAGATTCTGTTTCTTGCCTGTGACAGGCCCGAAGATGTGAAGCAGTTTAAGTCTCTCGAGATCACCGGGTACCATATAGATGAGTCAATCGAGATTCCCGAGGAGGTCAAGCTCCTTCTGTTCAGCAGGACTGGACGATTTCCGAAAAAGAGTCCAGAGCGGTATGGCATAGAAACCACCAATCCACCCTATACCAACCACCCGCTGTACAGCAACTTTGAGTGGCAGGCGCCTCCCCCAGGCCCGATAACGAAGGGCAAGCCACTCGAAAATCATGATGGATTCTGGCAGCCACCGGGGGAGAACGAAGAAAACCTTCGCCCTGGGTACTACGATGAAATGCGCCAGATGTACCGTGACTATCCTGATTGGGTAGAGATGTACATCGAAGGCAAACCAGGTGTGCTTGTCAAGGGCCGCTTGGTGTACAACAATTTTGACCGCCGTGTTCACGTGTCGGACGAGCCCTTGCAGTGGACTGGGGATCAACTGTATCGCGCGTGGGATAATACAGGAAACTGTCCTGCTTGTGTGGTCTTCCAGGTTCCAGAGCCCCATCGAATGGAAGTCCTTCGCGAGTTTGTCACCGAGCGCGAGGACATTGTCAATTTCACGGACAGAGTCATCGAAAGCTGCAATCAGGCCTTTCGAGGAGCCGACTATGTAGAATGGGCGGACCCTGCCGGATCCAATGAATTTCCAAGCAAGACCGGCGGCTTTACGTCGAACGCAGCCCTCATGGATGAGGTATGTGGCATAAAGGTGCATCCCAGCGAGAACAACCTGACTGCCAGAATAGACAGTGTTCAACGCCTTCTCGACCGGCGGGACGGGCTGGTATTAGATCCGTTGTGTTATGAGCTTGCCAATGGATTTCTCGGTGGCTATGTTTATCCTCGAATTGCCGGAACCACCGATCAATACGGTATAAAGCCCGCGAAGAACAGGTGGTCACACGTTCATGATGCTCTTCAATATGGAGCCGTTAGGGTATTCACGCATTTGGCAACGTCTGAAGAACTGGACTATATACCGCCAGCTTATGAGCATCAGATACCAGCAAGTGAAAAATGGATGGCATAAGGAGACATCGAATGCCCGAATTACTTCCTACTTCAAAGAGTAAGGACGGGAAAACAGAAGCTTTTCTTAAGCTCGCACGAGAGCGGTTCAGGCTTGCTTATGAGGCGGATCGCAAGAACAGGGATCATGCCATCGAGGACCTCGAATTCTTCGATGGGAAGCAGTGGCCCGATACTCTGAAAGCTGTTCGAGAGAACGACGGTCGGCCATGTCTGGTCATCAACAAGTTGCAGGAGAAGGTCGACCAAGTGGTCGGAGACATGCTTCAAAACCGACCGGGTATGCAGGTTGTCGGCGTTGACGATGTTGCAGATCCGAAAATTGCGGAGACCTACGAAGGAATAGTAAGGCACATAGAATCCAACAGTGATGCGGAAGAAGTTTACAGCCATGCGTTCGAACACGCCACCATTTGTGGAATGGCGAACTATCGCGTTCTGACCCAGTATGTCGATGATGACATTTTCGAACAGGAAATTGTGATCGGTTCCATCGACAACCCTCTCAGCGTGTATTGGGACCCGGCTGCTAAAAAGAAATCAAGGCGCGATGCTAAGCACGCTTTCGTGTCCGATATGATGACAAAAGAGCAGTTCCTTGCCAAGTACCCGGATGCAGAGCCGTCAAGCTTTGAAGGAGCGGCCTCCGCTGATGAAGGATTGTGGAACCAGGATGGACGGGTTCGGGTATGCGAATACTGGATTCGGTATCCGGTGAAGAAGACCATCTGGCTTTTCGAAGACGGTACTGTGAGGGACCAGCGCCCATTGACCACTCCTCCATTAGAGGGCCCTGATGGAAAGCCACCGGAACAGCAAATGGAGCCCAAGCCTCCCGGTGTGATAAGAGAACGACTTGTTGACTCTTACAGAGTGGTCCAGTATATCATATCCGGCACTGAAATCCTTAGCGGGCCGAACCCGTGGGCGGGTAAATGGATTCCCCTCATCCCGGTGTGGGGCAAAGAACTGAATATTAAGGGCGAGAGACGCATACGCGGACTGGTTCGCTATGCTAAGGACGCCCAGAGGATGTTCAACTATTGGGAGAGCTTAGCCACTGAAGCTGTTGCTCTCGCTCCACGGACACCTTGGCTGCTGACCGGAAAGCAGATAGACAAGCATGAGCGAGCATGGGGGCAGTCGCACGAGCGGTCGATGCCCTACTTGCTGTACAATGCAGATATCAACGCCCCGCCTCCGAAGCGGCAGTCGATGCCCGGCATTCCGACGGGACTGGAGCAGCGGGCGAAAATCAACAGTGAACACATAAAGAGCACCACAGGGCTGTACGATCCTTCTTTGGGCGCAAAATCGAACGAGACCTCGGGACGGGCTATTCTGCTACGCCAGCGAGAAGGCGACACTGCGACATATGCATATATAAACAATTTTATCCGTTCGCTTGGGTATCTGGGAAAGATTCTGATAGACTTGATTCCCCGCATATATGACACGTCACGTGTTATCCGGATTACGGGTAAGGACGGAAATCAGTCGCTTGTCCCGATCAATAAGAAGCAGGAGGACGGAACTCTGCTGAACGACCTGACGATAGGCCGCTATGATGTCGTAATCGATGCCGGTCCGTCATACACTACTCAGCGCCAGGAAGCCCTCGAGGCCATGATGAAGATCGCGCAGTCTAACCCGGAGATCTTCCTGCTGATCGGACACAAGTTGGTCCAGAGCATGGACTGGCCTGGAGCTCAAGAGATCGCTGAAGTGCTGAAACCGGTGTCTGAGTTCTATCTGAAGCAGCTCACTGGTGGAGGACAGCAAGAGGGTCCAAGCCCGGAAGAGCAGGCGGGTGCAGAACTAGACGCGAAGTTGAAGAAAGCGCAAGCAGATAAGGCACACTTCGATGCCTTAACATCTCAGGGCAATGCAGCAAAGATCTTTTCAGAGGCCGGAGTTGGATTGCCGACTGGATAGTTTACTCGTGGCTTTCACGAGGCGCGGAACCGGTGCCGTTTTCACCGGGCTGAAACAGGAGGCCCACAGTGGCTGACAGACTAGACATCGTACCGATGAACCCAGAGCTTGACCCGATGGTAGAGACGCACGAGGACTTTTCCCCGTCGACCGACCAAGAGGGCGCTCTGCCCGACACTCCGCAAGAAGAAACCACGGAGACCACGGAGACTCCAACTGAAACTGACCAGCTTGACTCTGAGCAGCAACGCCGCGACAGAGTACAGGAGCGCATCAACGAAGTTGTCCGGAAGCAACGAGAGGCCGAACGCAGGGAAGCTGCTGCTGTAAAGCGGGAGCAGGACCTTCTGGCCGAACTCGAGTCCCTGAAGAGCAAAGCGGCTCCCTCTGAAGAGCCCGCTGGCACACAGAAGGGAAAGACTCCGGAACCCGAGGATTACGATACCGATGCCGAGTATTCCCGTGCGTATGCCGATTATTTGGCAGAGCAGACCCTGGAACGGACTGCTCGAGTTTTGCGTGAGGAACTCGATAAGGATCGCAAGTCTCGCGCTGAGCAGGATGCGCAGCGTAAGCTCGATGCCCAATATGATGAGTTTGCAAGAGAAGGATCTCAGAAGTATAATGATTTCAGTTCTGTTGCTCTCTCTCCCGACTTGTATGACAAGAATGGCGTGATCCTGAACGCCGTCTTGAATGCAGACAACGGAGTGGACGTGGCTCATCATTTGGGAACTCATGCCGACCTAGCCGATACAATTCTGCGAGAAGCAGAGTCGAATCCCATGGCAGCAGCTATACGACTTGGCCAGTTAAGTGCGCAGCTACAGGCTGCGTCAACCCCGATTCCGTCTGGTGCCCCAGAGCCTGTTCCTAATCTTGAAGGCTCCGATACTGGAGCCCTGCCGGATCCGGAAACGGAGCCGATACAGGACTTCATGGCTCGGAAGAAGCAGGACCAGCTCAAGAAGTTGAGGCTGAACCCGAGTTAGAATAGGAGTTCGTAACAGTGGCCAACACCCTCATTTCACCGACCATCATTGCGCGTGAGGCATTAGCCCACCTGCTTAACAATATGGTCATGGGAAATCTCGTTCACAGGCAGTATGTGACCGAGTTTGGAGCTCCCAAGGTTGGAAGTTCCGTGCGAATCCGCAAGCCCGTCAAGTTCATCACCCACTCGGGTGCTGACGTTACCAACGACATCGCGAACGTTAAGGAATCGTACGAAAGCATTGATGTCGATACTCAGATTAACGTGCCGTGGCAGTTCCTGACAGCAGACTTGACTCTTACCGTCGATAAGTACAACGAACGGTATATCGAGCCTGCCGGGATCGCGCTCGCTAATGATATCGACTACGCCATGTGTGGCCTGTACACCGATGTACACCGGTGTGTAGGAACACCTGGCGAAACCCCGGAGAGTTTCTCCGATCTCGGTGATGCGGCGGCCATGCTTGACATGGCTGGATGCCCGCAGACCGACCGCAGACTCGTTCTAGACCCGACTGCCAACTGGAGTCTCGCAGATGCCTTGAAGGGTCTGTTCCTACAGCAGCGTGTCGAGGCTCTCGTAAACCGAGGCTACCTCGGGACGCTGGCTGGTATGGATATTCTTATGGACCAGAATATCCGTACTCATACTCCCGGTGGGTGGCCCGGAACACCTGCTTGGGACCAAGCAGCTGCCACAGAAACATACGATGCGAACTACGAAGCCACCAACTTTGATGGATTTGGCGCGGAAACAGCCAGCTCTGTCAAGATCGGTGACGTTGTTCAGGTCGCTACCGTATACGACATTAATCCCATCAGCCGTGCGAAGCTGGCTCACCTGAAACACTTCACGGTTATCGGTAATGGGACTACTGTCGGAACTGAGCCGTCTACGCCTACGGCAAGCACTTACGATGTGCCGGTGCATGTCCGTCCGGCTCCGATTTACTATGCTGGCTCTGCCGGTACTCCCGACAACGCTGCTTTCAGCACAGTGGATTCGCTGCCTGCCGATGGCGATGCCCTAACTGTCGTAACCCACACCGCAGGGCCGCAGAACTTGGCATTCCACAAGAATGCCTTCGCTCTTGTGGTGGTTCCCCTGGAAATGCCTGACGGCGCTTCTTTCAAGGCTCAGGAGAACTACAACGGCGTGGGAATCCGTGTCATCAAGGACTACAACATTCTGACGGACTACGAGGTTATCCGTCTGGATGTGCTGTATGGGAAGAAAGCCCTTTATCCCGATCTGGCTGTCCGTCTGCTGGGTTAAACGCTCACTTGACTGGCCTGGAGGGTCACTTGGCCCTCCTTTCCAGTCGACTAGGAGGTAAAAGTGCGTGACAACCTAAACATCAGATTTGGAAAGGGTCTGACTGATTCGGGCGAGAAAAGCCTGAACCGACAGCCGGAGCATGCCGGTCTGAAACTGAAGATCGGTCCGAAGGTGTTTCTCGCAGTTTACACTCACGCGGCCTTGACCAAGGGACAGCCATACCAGATTACGTACGGCACTACTTCTGGGCAGGAGCTTGTGTCTGTAGCTCCTGCTACGACTACGATATTTCACTATATCGGTGTCCCGTGGCGGTCTGAAAGCAAGGGAGTACTTGCCTGGCTCCAGATCAAAGGACCGTGCGACGCTCTTGTAAACGGCACTACCGATGTGGTTGCCGGTGACTATCTTGAAGTGCTGAACGGCGGCACATACTTTGTCAAGGACCACGCGACTCGGACTGCGAAAGGAGCGGCAAAAATGGCGGCTGCATACACCAATAATGCCACTGGTTCGCACCGGATCGTCCTTCTTGGCATTCAAGTAAACATTGGCGCTACATAAACCTTTCCCATGGAGGAAACAAATGGGCGAGAACATTGATGCCAGATTCGGGAAAGGTCTCGGCGACGAGGGTTGGAAGAGCCTGAATCGGCGTCCGTTACATGCAGGGGTAGAACTGGTAGTGGGAGACAAGGAGTACCTGTCAGTTTATACCCATGCAGCATTAACCAAGGGCATGCCGTACATGATTGACTACGGTACCACTGCTGGTCAGGAGTTGGTAACAGCAGCTCCTGCCGACACTGGTACTCTGTTTCTCCGTATTGGCGTTCCTTGGCGCGACGAGCCCAAGAACGTGCTGACTTGGATTCAAGTGAGGGGTCCATGCAGTGGCTATGTCAATGGTGATACTGATATCACTGCCGGTGCCTATCTCAAGGTTGCAGCTGCGGCTGATAACTTTGTTATAGACCACGCTACCCGAACGGCAGACGGCTGTGCGAAGATGGCAGCTGCGTACACCACAGACGCTGACGTTCTTCGGGACATTGTCCTTCTTGGTGTGTACTCCCAAGTGTCTTAATCTTAATGGGGGGCCTTCGGGTCCCCCTTTTACCTTTTCAGGAGTCAATCCATGCGACCTATACGGGCCGACTCGTCTACGATTTTGTTTCCACATGTGTGCTATCATCCGAAGGTAGAACCGAGGCTTTTCAATACTCGGGAAGAGTTTGAAGCAGCCGACAATGAAGATCCAGGCTGGCAGGACAATCCGGCGAAGTGCCGCAGCATGACCAAGAAACTCGCCGACAAGTACCTGCGTGGAGCCAAGAGATACACACCGAAGTACGACCGGAAGAAACTGGAAAGGATCAATGATTACGATGACCTGCTTCGCTTGGCTGTCAGGCGGAAGCTTATCACGAAGAAGCAGGGAAAGGGTCGCAGTCGCGCCGAGATCATCGACATGATCCTGGACTATCAAGAGGAACAGAGGAAAGCGTTCGAGGAGGCTAACAAAGCATGACATTGGCAGAGATGTACGATACTCTGAGAGCCAGACTTCAGCCACGCGACAAGGATCGCGTGTGGACTCCCTTGGAGCTGGTGCACTTGCTCAATAGGGCCCAGCGGGTAGCCGTAGCCAGACTGGAACACTTCATGGTGCCCGAGCTGGTCAACAGTGCCACCAGTCAGAGTCCTGGAGGGGCCTCTGGATTCGACCTGACCGGTCTGAGTCCCGCTCTGTTCAACGGACGGGCTGGCATAATCTCGATCAAGCACTCCGGAGGGTACTACTGTGAGTTCCTGACCGATGCGCAGCGCCGAGAGAACTCCGACAATCAGGTCACGTACGACTATACTGCTCCTAAATACTGGATCATAGGCAACACGCTGTACGTGAATCCGTATTCCGGGTATACCTTTGACATAACGTACAAAGCCGCTCCGACGGACATGGCCCTTGAGACGCTAACCTTTACTTATGCACCACGTGATCCAGCCGTGACTACGGGATTTGCAGGAGACGATGATCAGGGTTTGTCTGCCGTTGACAGTGCATACGTCGGGGCTGTACTATACCTGAGAACGAAAGCTTCGCATCATGTAGTAACGGCATACACTGGAGCGAGCCGGTTCTTTGCCATCTCGCCTCCTGCTGCATCAGTGATTAGTGCTGCCGGAGCATTCGACTTCGATGAGTCTGCCCTGCGCAGGCTGGGCATCACATCCGGGGTTAACACGGCTTGTGCACTCTCTGAGAGCGTTCAGGATGTGATCCTGGAACTAGCAGAGGCCCAGGCATTAAAGAGCCTCAACGCAGCGGAGGCAATTGGAGTCGAACGGAGCGCTTACAGGCTCATAGATGGGTATAATGCCCAGTATGATGTGCAAGTCCCTGTCCGGTTTGACGAGATAGTTTCTCTCACAAGAGGAGAGCGCATTATCTGATGAGCGGAAAATACGCACATGAACTGACCGAACTGACAGAGCTGACCGATACCGATACGATGGTAATTGAGGATGCCGACGCTCCGTCTGTGCTCAAGCGGGTGTCGGTCAGAACTCTCAAGTCTCTGTTCGGGTCCAGTGGGGCAGTGGCTCCGGAAGAGTACATCGAGGATCCAGGAGTCAGCAATCCAGACTGGGAGGTAGAAGGCATCCCTGGCGGATGGCGTGTTCGAATCACTTCAGTAGCCCCGAATGCTTTATGGTACTGCGTTCAGAAGTACAACGTAGAAACGGAAGAATACAACGACGTACACAGCTTTACGGCTTCGCTTCAGAGCCAGGGCAGTCAAAAGATTCTATATAAGGATTTCGAAGCCGACGACATCATGGTTCCATCGTTTGCCCTGTTTCGCCTGATTACGATTGCTACGGACTACACGAAAAGCACTGCAAGCGACACGCAAACTGCCTGGAGTCTTCGATCTGTTGCCCCCGATTGGACACCTTCGGCCCCGACATTGCTGACGGAGGGCGGGTATCCAGAGATAATCCAGACCACAGCTCAAAAATTTCTTATAAAGATAAAAATACAGGCCGCCGATGGAGAGCGTCATTACGTTGACGGCTATCGTGTTCGGACTCGTCAATGGGAAGACGATATAGAAAACTGGGGTGCCTGGTCTATAATCCCAGGTATCAAAAGTACTGTCTCCAACAGACCTCTGATCTTCTATTATGAGATTCAGGGAGATCATTTCAGTCGCCGATCCAATGTCCAAATCGCTGCGGCTGCCGTTGCCATGGCACCGAGTGGCCATGTAGGAGCTTGGTCTACTGCTCAAGAAGTTGATCCATCTACGGATGCCACGGCGCCGGACGTTCCCAGCTTGACTATCACTAAACTGGCTCTCGTCTTTCAAGTGGCTTTCTCGGCCCCGGCCCGCGGTGAAGGAGACTGTCCGGACTGGGACCATTGGGTAGTTCAGTATCGGCTCAATGGTGGTAACGCAACGTATGTTCCGTCAACTGTCGATGGAGTAGTAGACACTAAGGCTTTTTATCTTATGGCTTCTACTCAGACTCAGGCAGCGGCGGGAGACACATTTCAGTTCCGTGCCAAAGCCGTAGATTACGCCGGAAATGAGAGTGCCTACTGTGCTTGGACATCGGTCCTGACTGCGGAACAGATCGCTGCTGCCGGTCTTGCGGACAATGCAGTAACTGCCGACAAGGTAGGCGAAATTGCCCTTTTTGGTTGGCAGTTTGCTGGTGCCTTTTCAGCAACCGATCACAATACCGTAGCTTGGGAAGCCGCTGCGATCACATTGACTGACGGTACCGTTTATGCCATAAATGCGGGCAATACCGGTGACATATCAGCATTGACCTACATTTATCTGGACATAAACATATCGGAAACAGCCTTTCAAACTACGACTACGCCAGCCACGGCAGTTGGAGCCGGAAAGATTCTTATAGCCGTAGCGAAGAACGTGGCTTCTGGGAAGAAAGCAGAGTATCAAGTATTCGGTGGTAGCGGTGGAAGACTTGCCTTGCTCACTGCTGATAATATCGCAGCCAATACAGTTACGGCGAATGAGATTGCAGCCAATACTATTACAGCCTCAGAGATAGCAGCAACTACTATTACGGCCAGTGAAATCTCAGCCACGGCAGGACTTTCTGGAGCACAACTTCACATAACGTCCGGGGTGGTATTCGATGCGGATGCCGTGATTCAGGGATTGTTGACAACTTCCGGTGGCATTGCGACAGCCGCTTCTGGGCATAGAGTTTTAATAGGTGAGTATGGAATAGGAGGAGCGCCTGCTGTCAAAATCAAAAGTACAACCGGCTCGGACACGGTTTCTTTGCAGGGCGTTGAGTTTTTTGCATCCATGATAGGCATAGCACATATAGGGGATCCCGATAATGTTATGGAAATACCAGGCGATCCTGATTTCATGAATTTGATCTGGGGATATTATATAAAGGCCGCAAAGGATGGAGGACTTGCCCTTCCGTCTGTTACTCCATACGTTGCAGCACCAGATCAGGGTCATATCTGGTGGGATGTCGATAACCATAAACTCAAAGTTTATGACGAAACCGGTGATACTACTTACACATTCAGCCCGGATTAATAAAATGCCCGTTGTCATGCTTTATTGCATTCCTTGTCATTTAATGTACAAAGCAGATCAGGAGAATGAGGTGGTAAAAGATATTTATAAATGCCCAAGGTGCGGTAACAAAACAGCGATTCACTCGAAGAGGAAATACACTCCCGAGCAGATAGAAGCCGAAACAAAATCATGAGCAATCCCCTCACAGAACGCATCCAGGCCCTGCAATCAGAGCAGAAAATCCTGCTCGAACATGGAGCCCGCTTGGATGAAGAGCGGGCAAAGGTGGCCACTGCACTTATAGAAAACAGGGGAGCCTTGCAGGTATTGCAAGAGCTTCTGCAAACCTTAAAGGAGAGAAAGCATGGGCCTGAGAGCGTTTGAGGCGGATCCCGCATCGGATCCCACAACCATGATTTCGCTCGAGTCGGTCTTTGTCAATCCGGATGACGAATCCGATCTCGAGGGCGATGCCGGAGAGGAGAGCACAAAGTCCCTCTGGATTGCCATGGAGCAGACCACACTCAATGGAACCATTAACAGTTCCGTAACCACGGTCGTGATTGCCGAAGCTCGATTCTCCGACACCGCGTTGTCCGTGATCGTCATCGACAGCGAGAAGATGCTCATCACGGCTGGCCACGGTACCACAAGCCTGACGGTCGTTCGTGGCTGGGACGGTACCACACCGGCTTCACATACGACCGGTGCGCAGGTCATTTCTGCATACGATGCGGCATCTGACGCGGCTATCACAGCCGAGGACAACTACGGAGACGACGAGACAAGCTGGATGGACTACTGCGGGGACGATGCCGGATCCCCTGACGAGTCATATGCAGATCCCTATGCTCTCGGGGCCATTGCCTACGATGAGTCATTGCGGATTCACCGGCGCCTCGTGGTCCCTGCGTCGACGGACCCGCAGTCGAAATCAGACCTGCTCCACACGATCAGCGCCACGCTAACCGAGGCAGTTATATAAATGCACGAAGAACATCCTGAGCTACAAAAGATAGAGATTTCCGACTTCAGCGGCGGTGCCGTACAGTATGCCGATCTTGAGGACCTGGCCCCCGATGAGGTGGTCGTCCTTGAGAACATGAAATCGGTACGCGGCAAACTGGTGAAGACGTTCGGAATGCAGGCGGACTATCCGGATACTGATCAGATTACGGACGCAAAGAACCTGACCACCTACATCCACCCAAATCTCGCTGACGTCGACCCTCCGGGTGTAGACTATGCTTATATTGCAGCAAAAGTAACTAACTCGATCCTGACGCTGCGGGTGTGGGATTCCACCACGAGTAAGTGGGAGCCGGTAGCTGGCGACACTCCATACAAGCCTTTGCATCTCGAAAATGCTTGGCCGGAATTCGGAAGTGGATACCGATACTTTCACGAGGTGGACAAGAATCCTATCATCCACAACGACGGAATCATGCGACTCTTGCCTGGAAACGTGGGCAAAGTTACCATGACTAATGCCATTACTGACGTGGATGTAAGTCTCAGTGGATTTGAAATCGATGGAGCGATATACCGACATTTTTACACGCCGGGAACCAAGTTTACGGTAACAGGGTCGACAGGCAACGACGGTACTTACAGAGTACGAGTATCTCTGGTAGCAGGCACCAAGTTGTGGGTCTTTGTCGATCCTAATGTGAAGTTCTTCACCGATGCAACTATTGACGGCAGCCTGAGTCTCGAGCATCCCGGACGCGGCGTGTGGATCGGATACATTGATCGTGATTATTTCGACAAGAACCACGTAGCAGATACAGATTACGATGCCGGGTTCTATCACTATGATGCACCGTTGGCAAGACCCGACGTTGGCCAACTTGGTCTAAAGACCTCGATTAAGATCTC
>Ga0315533_1001147_pt1 | contig 20804 bp, 20 predicted proteins | sample SalMarSW160130MG_FD_203081 | JGI IMG/M metagenome (GOLD analysis project Ga0315533, IMG submission 203081) | Salt marsh sediment microbial communities from the Plum Island Ecosystem LTER, Massachusetts, United States - Salt Marsh Sediment SW1601-30 ... | reverse complement strand
TAGTAGCCAGAGCAGCACTACATGAGACAGGATTGCCTCCAAAGGTGGAAGCATGGGATCCTGCCTCCCAAACCATAATGTCAGATCGGGCCACCATGGCACCGAGCGGCATTCCTGATGCGATACCCTTCGCCAGGGCCATAATGTCCGGCACCACTCCAAAGTGTTCCATTGCGAACATTTTTCCCGTACGGCCCATGCCTGATTGTACTTCATCGGCTACATAGAGAATCCCATACTTGTTAGCTATTTTTTGCAACTCCCGGTGGAACTCGGGAGGAGGCACAATATATCCTCCTTCGCCCTGGATAGGCTCAACGAAGATAGCTGCCACCTCTTCCGGGGGAACGGTTGTGCGGAAAAGGTTGTCTTCTATCCAGCGCACACACTCCATTCCACATTCAGGATACGACATATGATAGGGACACCGGTAGCAATAGGCATATGGTATATGGGTAATTCCAGGGATAAGTGGATTATAATACTTTTTCTGGATCGTTTTGCTCGCCGTAAGTGAAAGTGCGCCCATAGTGCGGCCATGAAACGCTCCAAAGAAAGCAAGGTTTAGCTCCCGTTTTGTATACCACCGAGCAAGCTTAAAAGCTGCTTCAACTGCCTCGGCACCGGAGTTTCCAAAATAGACCTTATTGCTCCCGTCACCCGGTGCCAGGTGGGCAAGCTTTTCCGCCAGAGTGATCTGTGATGTATAGTAGAAATCGGTTCCAGACATATGTAATAGCTTGTTAGCCTGTTCCTTGATGGCATTTACGACATGAGGGTGACAATGTCCGGTTGCACATACTGCAATACCTGCAGTAAAATCCAAGAAGGTATTCCCATCTGGGTCATGGATCCATAACCCTTCGCCCTTCTCGGCAACAAGGGGATAAATCCGAGTGTAGGAGGGAGATACATGATTATGATCTACGGCAATCAATGCCGCAGCCTTAGGGCCCGGGAGAGTTGTCTTGATATCAGGAAATTTCATCGTAGTGCTCCTTTCTCACTATCCTAATTGTAATAAATTATCCATTCTTTTTTAGTAGCTGAACAACATCGCTATCACCTAAATATTCACAGCCATACCATTCAGCAGTTATCTTTCGCACCATATGCCCTTCAAAAGAAGTTAATCCCCGTCGAAGAGGAACGTTGTCAATAAGAGCTTTTCGAACCCCCTTATTTGCTATTTCCAAGGCATATGGCAGTGTCACATTTGCAAGAGCATCTGAAGCAGATCGTGCTACAAGTGAAGCAATATTTGCCACAGCATAATGAGGATGTCCTTCAATAACATACACTGGATCTTTATGAGTAGTCTGACGCTCGCAGGTCTCAATTGCACCATGGATATCCGCGGAGACATCGACAATAACAGCACCATTAGGCATAAGCTTAAGCATATCCCGGGTAACCAGATGTCCCTTTTTTGATTTAGGCCACATAACTGCGTTGAGCAAGATATCTGTTTGCTTAAGAGTTTCTTCAATATTTTGTGGATTAGATATAAGGGTCCGCACCCTTGGATAGCAATCACTGATGTACATGAGCTTATTCACATCAATATCGAGAATAGTTGCCTCAGCACCAAGGCCAAGAGCAACCTTTAGTGCTCCAACCCCAGCAGAACCGCCACCCAGTATCATTACATGTGTGGGACGGATTCCAGGAAGTCCACCAGGGATGAGACCTGGTCCGCCATTAATAGTCTGAAGTAGCTCAAATCCTTTAAGCATTCCCATATATCCAGCAATTGTACTCATTGGTGCAAGTAGTGGAAATCCCCCATTGTCGAGTTCAATGTCTTCATATGCTATAGCATATACACTATGATCCAGTAATTTATCGCATAAAGGCCGGTTGCCAGCTGAGTGTATATAAGTAAAAAGTGTTTGACCTTTACGGAAAAGATCATATTCCCATGTCATCGGTTCCTTAACCTTATAAATAAGCTCAGCTTCCTCATATATTTTTTCAGGGTCATCTACAATGGTTGCTCCTGATTTTTGGTAGGCAGTGTCACTTATCCCTATACCCTGTCCAGCCCCTTTTTCTATAAGTATCTTATGTCCATGCTGGATGAAGACTTCCACTCCAGATGGCAGTATTGCTACGCGGTACTCTTGATCTTTTGTTTCTTTATTAGTACCAATAATCATAATAATTGCTTCAGGACAAACGAGTTTCTATCATTATTGAAATTCCCGATCAACCTCATGGAAGGATTGGAAAAAGAATCATCGTCTCGCTATCGGCAAGCTGTGTTTCTTCCTTCAAGCTGTCCTCCTTCAAGGGATCGCATTTAGAGACCACCTCATTGAGTAGACAGCAAATTACCAAAGCCCAGCCACCGCTATAATTTTTTTTAGCCACTTTTAGGTCGAATCTATCTTCCTTAAGTTCGCATTTGGTCAAACCGACCTAACAAACTTTCCTCTCCCTCCGAACATTATATATCTCCTCGATTGACAGTTAAAAACCATTGTGGATCATACCGGTGCGAGTCTCTACTGCCATTTAATCTATTAATAGACTCCCTCAATTATATTTTATCTATGGCCTTGTCAAGAAAAAAAACAAAAAAAATTTTCAAAAATAAAAAAATTGCTTGACATATATTTCTAAATTGCTAATTACAAAATAATATTTTTTCATAATCGAAAAATAAGGGGATTTCTTTGAAGAAAAAAACCTTCGATTCCCTGGACAAGCAACTCATCCGCATCCTGTCCGAGGACGGTCAAATATCAGTGGGCGACCTCGCGAGGCGCCTTTCTGTGACCACACCGACCGTCCGATCCCGGATCAAGAACCTTACAGAGGCCGGCATGCTCAAGATAGCCGGATTAATCGACACTGATAATCATCAGGAACTGATCACTGCCCTGGTCGGACTCAGCATCCAGTCCTACGGCAAGCTGAACGAGGAAGTAGAGAAGCTGGCCAGCCTTGATCAGGTAAGCTGGGCTGCGGTGGTCACCGGGCGCTATGATGCCTTCGCCGAAGTAGTCGTCTCTGGAGGCATAGCCGAGCTAAACAACCTACTAACCAAAATCATTCCTAAGGTGGGCCGGGTCGTCAGAAGCGAGACCTTCATCATTATGAAATCGAGAAATAAATGGATCTGTTTGCCTGAGGGTTTACAAAAATGGTGAGTCGCCTGCTGAGGCCGGGATAAATGAAGTGGGGCGGCGAATGAAATCAGGAAAGATGCTATTCCTTAGGTGATTCTTTCGGCGAAGGATATACAAGGAGTCCGGGAACTTTTGTGCCCTTATCTGTCTGAAGGAAGCGCCGTTAGAAAAGGGACTGTAGTTATCGGCACTGTTCAAGGCCACCTTCATGTCATTGCAAAGAACCTTGTGGCCATATTGCTGGAAGGGGCCGGATTTCATGTTGTTGATTTAGGCATCGACGTTAAGCCACAAGATTTTATGAATGCCGTTAAAGAACACAGCCCTAAGCTTATAGGCATGTCGGCGCTATTGAAGACGACCATGCCTAAAAGGCAAGAAACGACGGAAGCGTTAAGGGAATCCGGCCTTCGAGAGCAGGTTAAGATTATGGTTGGAGGAGCTTTGGAATAAATCATTTAATCCCCGTTCTAATAATGGGATGGGGCAATAAAAGAGAGGAGGAAGTTATGAGAGCTTGGAAGTGGATAATCATAATGGCGGTCACGTTTGTTTTTTTTAGTGCAGCGCCGGCGATGGCGGGTGCCAGCAACGAAATCAGGATCGAGCGTTACGAGGATATCCAAAACCTCGATCCCGCATACGAAACCGCGGTGGCGCGTGAATTCACCATAAACAATTGCATTTACAACGGGCTGGTAAAATATAAAGAGGGTACCTGGGAAGTGGTGCCCGATCTAGCCACCCACTGGGACATTTCCTCAGACGGCAAGCAGGTCACCTTTCATCTTCGCAAGGGCGTTCAGTTCCACAAAGACTTTGGCGAGATGACCGCTGAAGACGTCAAGTTTAGCATTGAACGTATCATCAACCCCGAGAACAAATCACCTGAAAAGCCCAATATGGTGGGCGTCATAGGCGTTGAAGCGGTGGACAAGTACACGGTCAAGATCGTCCTCGATAGTCCCAATTCAAGGCTGTTCGCCTCGACTCTGCCGATGAATCCTGGCTTCATCGTCAGCAAAAAGGCTGTGGAAAAAATGGGAAGGAAAAAGTTCGCTTTTAATCCGGTCGGCACCGGGCCATATGAGTTCGTTTCCTGGGAGCCCAAGAAAAAGGTGTCTATTAAAGCCTTTGACTCCTATTGGGGAGAAAAACCCCAGATTAAAAGAATCAGTTTTATTCCCATCGCCGATATCACTACCTGCGAGACTGCGCTCAAGACCGGTGAGATCGATATCGGTCGCATTTCCCTGCTCAAGATCAAAAGTTTCAAGAAAAAGGCCAAACTTCAGGTCGTGAGCAAGCCGGATCTCAAGTACTGGTGGATCGGTTTTACTTTCACCAAGCCGCCCACGGACGATATCAGACTGAGAAAGGCGCTGCGTTATGCCATCGACGTTGACAATATCCTCCTGGCGGCCTTTTACGGCGTGGCCCCGCGGGCTAAATCCATGGTGGCACCTGGAGTTTTGGGTTATTGGAAAGACGCGCCCCTATATAAACCCGATTTGGCCAAGGCTAAACAGTTGCTCAAGGAGGCCGGCAAACCCAACGGATTCAAAGCCACGCTGCAAGTCTATAATGACGTCACGAAAACGATCGCTGAGGTGGCCAAGGCGGACGCGGCCAAGGCTGGCATCGATTTGGAGATTGTCATGCACGAACCGGCAGCGTTCAATGAAGCCACTCAAAAGGGCACGTACAACCTTTTCATCGATGGCTGGTCATCGGCCGTTGATGCCGGCTACACCATGGGCTGGTTTATCAAAGGCCAGACCTGGAACGTCACCCATTGGGAAAATGATGAGTTTGACCAGTTGCTGACCCAGGCCAGAAAGGAAATGGATCCTGAGAAGCGCGGACAGCTTTACGAAAAGGCTCAAAAGATCATGGACGAACAGTGCTTTGCCATATGGCTCACCAATGGAGTAAGAGTCTTTGCAGCCAGCAAACGCCTCAATCTTGGGAAGGTTTTTCCTAACGGCCGCCTGGCACCGTGGACAATGAGCTTGAACAAATAATGGAAATTAGACAGATGCCAGGAACATAGTGGCAAGTGGGTTTTACCCAATCCTAGTGCTCATAGGGCTAAAGTAAACAACCGGGCGCAGGCGGCAGCGTCCCAGTATCCGATTGCAGCCGTCTCCGTCCAGTTGACTCTAAGAGGAGCAAGATGATTAAGTACGTCGTAAAAAGGTTTTTATGGGTCATCCCCACCGTTCTGGGTGTATTGACGTTGTTGTTCAGTTTGACCTATCTATTGCCAGGGGACCCTGCTTCAGTCATGCTGGGACCCCGGGCAACACCTGAGTTGATCAACGAAATCAGGGAACGTCTACATCTTAACGATCCCTTTTACTTCCAGCTCTGGTATTACATCAGCGGAGCTGTACGCTTTGACCTAGGCCATTCCATTAACTCGGGATTCGAGGTTAGAAGACTACTCGCCGACGCATTGCCCCATACTTTGGCGCTTGCGATCAGTGGTCTGGGAATCGCCGCGCTTATCGGTATTATCACCGGCGCCTTTGCCGCCACTCACCGTTCCAAATACATGGACGGTATGATCACTCTGGGCAGTTTGGTGGCTGTGGCTATCCCCGACTTTGTGGCCGCGTTGTTGCTTATGATGGTATTTTGCGTCCAAATCCCCATTTTCCCTGCTCTAGGCGCCGGTGAGGCCGGAAACATACCGGATATGGCCTGGCACCTGGTACTGCCGGCCACGGCTCTGGCTATTGGCTGGATGGGATACCTGTCCAGGTTGACCCGGGAGTCGATGTTGCAAGTGCTGGACTCAGACTATATCCGCACCGTCAGGGCCTTCGCCGCACCCCATCGCATTGTGGCTTACAAATACGCCCTTAAGAACGCTATCATTCCTCCCATTACTGTCATCGGACTTGGCGTGGGCAAGTTGTTGGGAGGGGCAGTGTTCATAGAAATAATCTTCAACCGCCCCGGGTTGGGCAAGTTGATCGTAGACGCTGTTTTCGCCCGTGATCTGCCCGTGGTTCAGGGAGGTATTCTGGTAGCATCTTTGCTTTTTATTTTGGCCAACCTCGTGGCCGATCTCTCATATGCAGTAGTGGATCCGAGAATTCAGTATGATTAAAAAATTTAGAGGGCATGATGACTACGACTGTCGCAAATAACGGTCAAGCGCAACAGAAAACCAGGGTGTCTTTCAAAATACCGCTGCGCGTTACACTGGAGGAGGCAACGAGAGCCATCCTTCGCAATAGAGAGGGCTGGATTGGGTCGGTTTTGGTCGCCATGATGTTGGTAACAGCCATCCTGGGACCTTTTGTATTTCCGATTGACCCCAATGAGCAGGACATCGCCAACCGGTTCGCGAGCCCGTCCGGCTCACACTTATTGGGCACTGACTATCTGGGACGAGACCTTCTTGCACGACTTATTTACGGCTGTCGCATCGCCATGTCGGTGGCGTTCGGTTCTATCTTCCTGTCCGCCATCGTCGGGGTGATATTGGGGGTGACTAGCGGATACATGGAAGGAAGCAAGCTCGACTATGCCATCATCCTTGTTTTTGATATCGTCAGATCATTTCCCCAGGTGGTATTGGCCCTGGCTATTGTGGCTGTTCTGGGTTGTTCGATGATCAATCTGATTCTGGCCTTGGCCTTTACGGCCTTTCCTTTTTATGGGCGCATCGCCAGAGCCCAGACCTTGTCCGTGAAAGAATCAGACTACGTCAAGGCCGCGGAAGTACTGGGGTTAAGAAGAATGAAAATCGTTTTTCGACATATTATCCCCAATATCCTGACACCGGTGATCGTGTGTTTAGGCTTGGATCTGGCGACCATGATCATCTACGAAGCCGGCTTATCCTTTTTGGGGCTGGGTGTAAGACCACCCACCGCCTCCTGGGGCATCATGCTCAGAAACGGATACAAATACATCGAAACCTCCCCCTGGATGCTTCTCTGGCCCGCGGTAGCCATTTCGTTATCGATGATTGCTTTCTCTCTATTCAGCGGAGGCTTGAGAGTCGCTCTTGATCCGAAGGAAAGGCAGAGAAGTGTCTAATATATTGTTAGACGTATGGAACCTGTGTGTGGAATATAACCTGGCTGGTAAACGGATGCAAGCCCTGGACGATGTCAGTTTTAAGGTCAAAAAGGGGGAGGTGCTGGGTGTGGCCGGGGAAAGCGGCTGCGGCAAATCCACTTTGGGGCTGGCCATTATAAGACTCCTCCCCAGCGTTGGCGAGATAGCAGATGGAAGCATCAGATTTATGGGCCGGAACCTTGTTAAACTCTCCGAACAGCAGATGGACGAAGAGATCAGGGGCAAACACATAGCGATGATCTTTCAGAATCCCCAGAGCGCGCTCAACCCGGTTTTCAAAATAGAAACCCAGATGATCGACATCTTGCGATTTCAGAGTAAGCACCGGAAGTCAAAGGCGAAGATGAGTAGAAAAGAACTGAGACAGCAGGCCATCCAACAACTGAAGGAAACCGGAATTGCCGATCCGGCCGAGAGGATTTCAAATTATCCGTTTGAGTTCAGCGGCGGCATGAAGCAGCGGGTCATCATCGCGATGGCCCTATCGTCGGAAACATCGCTGCTCATTGCCGATGAGCCGACCACAGCCCTGGACGTTACCATCGAAGCCCAAATTAATAAGCTGATCGACAAACTGGCTGCAGAATACGGAACCTCGATTTTGTACATCACCCATAATCTGGGGGTACTATCGGAAATGGCGAATCGCATCATGATCATGTACGCAGGCAGGATATTCGAGATGGGGCGGACCCAGTCCGTCCTTGGTGATCCCCGCCACCCTTACTCCGCCGCCTTACTGGAATCGTTGCCGGGCCATTATACTAAGGGCAAACGGCTGCTTTCCATTCCCGGTTTCGTACCTCCACTGGATCAGTTGCCTTCCGGATGCTCTTTTCATCCGCGCTGCCCTTTTGCAGAGGAGATTTGCCGCCAGCAAGTCCCGACCTTGAATGAAGTCTCTAATGGGCATTGGTCTGCCTGTTTATTAGATCAGCAAAGGGGAAGACAGAAATGGAAATGGATCTGATTCAAATTAAGAGCTTAAAGACCTATTTTTTTCAAGGCAAGGGTCTCTTGTCGAAATTGTTCGGGCAAGGATTAAAGATCGTTCATGCCGTGGATGGCGTGAGCCTGACCATCAAAAAGGGACACACTTTCGGCATTGTCGGAGAGAGCGGCTGCGGCAAATCAACCCTGTGTAACACAATTTTTCGCCTGGTGGAGCCGCTGGAAGGGAAGATTATTTTTCAAGGTCGCGATGTTGTAAAAATGGATCAAAAGAACTTGAGGGAATTTCGCCAAAAGGCCCAGATGATCTTTCAGGACCAGTTCGGTTGCCTGAATCCCCGCAGGACCGCCGGCCAGATCATCGCCGAACCGCTCACTATCCACCAGGCCGATAATAGAGGAAAGGAAGATATCTCCCTAAAGGTTGCCGAGCTTTTGGAAGCGGTTAACCTCGATGCCGAGGCGGCCGCTAAATTTCCTCATGAATTCAGTGGGGGACAGGCTCGTCGCATCGGTGTAGCCCGGGCTATCGCGTTGAATCCGGATTTCATCATCGCCGACGAGCCAACCTCCGGGCTCGATATTTCCACGGCGGCCACGATCCTCAACCTGATGCAGGATCTGCAGGAACGCCTGGATCTGACCTACCTGTGGATCTCCCACAACCTGAATCAGGTCAAATACATGTCCGATGATATCGCGATCATGTATCTTGGTAAGATCGTTGAGACAGGCACAACTGCCGACGTTTTTGAAAACTTAGCCCATCCCTACAGTCAGGCCCTGATATCAGTTATCCCCCAAATCAGGAAAAAGGATGGAAAAAGTAAAATCATCCTTGAAGGTGAAATACCCAGCCCGATCACCCCCCCTTCCGGATGCCGATTCCGCACACGGTGTAAATATGCTTCCAAAAAATGTAAGGAAGAAGAACCGGCACTGATCGACCTTGGGTCGGGGCATTATGCTGCCTGCCACTTACTGGGAAGTAATTGATTTTATCATGGCCATGGCATGATCGACGGAGTTGAGCCATCGGTTCAGGGTTACCATTCTTGGGTCACAGACTTTCACGACTTTCAGGCTACGCCGGAAGACACGAATGATCTTAAAATGTATTGGCGCTGGATCAGTATTACTCCCCAATTAGGGAGAAAGGAGAAATAATGAAGATTGTAGTTTTAGGTGGTCTTGGGCTTCAGGGGCAGGCCGCCCTGGCCGATTTGGCCGGAAGCGATTCGGTCAGTGAGGTAATCTGCGCTGACCTCGATGTCAACCGGTCGCGGCTCCAATCGCTGGATCAGATGGCCGACCGCATCGATCCTAGCAAGATAAGAATGGTCTATCTGGACGCTTCTTCTGTAAAGGATGTGGTCGCCCTGTTAAGGGCAGGAGTGGACGCGGCAATCGACCTGCTGCCGATCCAGCTCATGCCGAACGTATTCGAGGCTGCAATTGAAGCCAGGGTCGGTCTGGTCAGCACCAACTACGCGAAATCGATCCGACATTTTCACGATCGCGCCGTTGAGGCCAGCGTTTGCCTCATGCCTGAATGCGGTTTGGACCCAGGAATTGACCTGATTATCTTCGGTCATGCCGTCAGGCAGTTTGACCAGCTTTATATACTCAACTCATACTGCGGCGGCTTCCCCGAAGCAAAGGCCTGCGACAACCCAATAAAATACAAGATAAGCTGGAACTGGGAGATGGTCCTGAGGAGTCAAAACAGACCCTCAGTCTTCATCAGAGACGGCCGTCGCTTGGAAATCCCGGCCGAAGCGCAGCACGAGAATGAAATGATTCATCAGATCGATTTTCCTGGTTTGGGTCCGCTTGAGGCCATACCCAACGGCGATGCCGTATTCTATACAGACCTTCTGGGCCTGACCGAAACCATCCGGGAGACCGGCCGTTACTCACTTCGCTGGCCGGGGTGGTGTGATTTCTGGCGGCCGTTAAAGAGATTTGGTTTTCTGTCTGACGCTCCGGTTCCAGGTTTGGGCGAGGAAATTACTCCCCTCCGTTTTCTGGTCAAGCACATGGAGCCTCGACTCCGGTACGGACCCGATGAGAAGGACTATGTCGCTATGTATAACGTCTTTGAGGGCCTGAAAGATGGGCAACGGATACGGCTGGTGGTCACACTCTTCATAGAACGGGACCAGGAGACAGGGATCAATGCCATGTCCATGGGCGTTGGCTTCACGGCCAGTATTGTTGCACAGATGATTGCCCGGGGAGAAATCAAGGGCGCGGGCCTCTTGTCTCCGGTGCGGGACGTGCCCTACAGTTTATTTATGGCCCGCTTGGCTGAAAAGGGTATCCAGGTGAAAGAATGGATCGAAAGCGAGGATTGAAGCTTAGGGCCAGATAAGCCAGCTGGTAAAAAAATTTGGTGGGTGGTTATCCCATGATAGTTCGTTCCGGTGTTCGGGCTGCTTGATCTGACCGGTGGAGATGGGCCTTTATTTTAAAGGAGAAAATAACATGACGGAATTATTTGGGAAGCTGTCAGAGGTTGTCATTTTGGGAAACATTGAGGTGTGCGATAAACTTGCCCAGGAGGCCTTGGATGAAGGCTCTTCAGCCAGAGATATATTAGAGAAAGGTCTGATTCCCGGGATGGACATAGTGGGCCAGCGGTTTAAAGCGGGAGACATGTTTATACCTGAGGTTCTTTTATCTGCTCGGACTATGCATGGTGCAATGGAGATATTGGAGCCGTTGCTGTCTGAAAGTGATGCCAAGGGAGCTGGCACTGTGATAATTGGAACGGTTGAGGGGGATCTTCATGACATAGGGAAGAACCTAGTGATGATGATGCTTCGTGGTGCTGGTTTTAAGGTAATGGATTTAGGAATTAATGTGAAGCCCCAAGATTTTGTTGAGGGAGTTCTGGAGCACAAGCCAGACATTATAGGGATGTCGGCGTTATTGACGACGACGATGCCGAAGATGCAGGAGACGATAGATTCATTGACGGAGGCAGGCTTGAGAAATCAGGTTAAGGTGATGGCAGGAGGAGCCGCTGTGACACAAGATTTTGTAGACAAGATTGGAGCTGATGCATTCGGGACCGATGCTGCAGAGGCAGTGGAAAAGGCCAGAGCCCTAATAGGCCAGAAAGTTGATACAGAATGATGAATTTAATAAAGACCAACCATACGCAGTCGATTACACCATGATTTAGCATCCTGTCAGATGATCAAAAGGATATTCTTTTCATGAGCGTTCTTGAGATACTGGAGAACACACCAGCCAGAACCGCTGCCCCAGGAGGTTTTGGCCGTGTTGGACAAAATGAAAGAATATTGGTGGAGGGAGGTGTCCTAAGGGATTTTAGGTAAAAGATTCTTATTGCAAGCGGCTGGAGGCAAAAGCCTGGCCGAGCGCGCGGCCGAACGGGTGAACAAGATTCTGTCCGAGCACAAATCCGAACCCCTTCCCAAAGACGTCGCCCAGAGAATCAAAACCGTAGTCCCGCGGGCGTAGGAAAGCTTTAAGGAGTGATGGAAATGCATGAACGATTCACCTTATATTTGTGACAGAGCAGCCCCGGACTTGAATTCAGATGATTTTTGCCACGCCCATCCCAACATGGGTACCATGACGTTGAAATTTACCGGCATGAAAAAACCCTTTACTCGCTAGCATGGCAGAGATAGGTTTACCAGCACTTAAAACCTTATTACTTCACTTGGAGGGAGAAAAATGAACAACAAACAATCAAAAAATGATTATGCGGATAAAGGAAGCCCTAAACTTCAACTTTTATCTACTGATCAAATAGACAAGATACATCTGTCCTCGTTAGACATATTAGAAAGAATCGGAGTTAATGTCTTTTTACCAGAAGCAGTAGATCTTCTCAGAGAAGGCGGCGCAGATGTTACAGGTGAAAGCAGAGTAAGGATTCCCTCTCATATGGTCGAAGAAGCTCTACGTCTTGCGCCTAGCAGTATCACCATAAGTGATCGAAATGGTAAATCAGCTATGTTTCTTGAAGGCCATAATAGCTATTATGGAACCGGGACAGACACTCCTTTTGTCATAGATTCATATTCAGGTGAAAGGAGACATTCAAAAGGTGATGATATAGATAAAGCTACTATAATTTGTGATTATTTGCCCAATATAGACTTTGTTGGATGTATGGGGGGAATGTCTGAGAAAGAGGTTAATCCTTTGGTCTCTGACCGTCATAACTTTGCACGGATGATTTATAATACTACCAAACCCATTTTGTTCACCTCTTGGAGTTTAGCTGGATTGTCAGATATTTATGAGATGGCATTAGCAGTTAGGGGAAGCGCCAAAAGTTTTTGGAGAAATCCTTTTATAATGCAATATACTGAGCCAATTACCCCTTTGCAGCATCCTTCAGAATCTCTCCAAAAAGTGCTTTTTTGTGCTGAGAAGGGTATTCCTTTGATTTATGCCAGTGCTCCCTCAATGGGATCAACGGCACCAATAACCCTGGCAGGGGCAACGGTTCTTTCTAATGCAGAATTTTTGAGTGGGTTAGTAATTGCTCAGATTAAACATAAGGGAGCTCCAATTATCTACGGAGGGGCAAGCAGTCCCATGGATATGCGTGCTGGTAAATATATTTATATGGGGCCAGAGTGCAAACTTAGTCATATAGCTCTGAAGGAAATTTCTTCTTACTACGGCCTTCCTAATTTTAGCACTGGAGGTTGTACTGATTCAAAGGTTTTGGATCAGCAAGCAGCCATAGAGGCAAGCCAGTCTATACTTCTAACCGGATTAACTGGAAGTAATTTAATCCATGATGTTGGATTTATGGAATCAGGCTTTACCGCCTGTTGGGAACTTATAGTTATGGCAGACGAAATCATTGATGAGGTGAAGTACTTTCTCAAAGGTATGGATGTCAATAAGGAGACGTTAGCTTTGGAGGTTATAGATAAGGAAGGGCCGGGGGGAAATTTTTTACAGGCGGAACATACCCTCAAGCATTTTAAAGAAATTTGGTATCCTAAGTTAATAAATCGGAACAATCATGATAAGTGGGTTCAAGATGGTTCAAAAACTTTAGGTGGCCTTCTTAATGAGAAAGTTAAATGGATTCTTGAGAATCATAAGGCTGACCCCCTTTCAGGTGAGGTTAAGAGACAGATTGAAAGAATTTTGGACAAAGCGGAGAACAAATAAGGTGGCTGGTTTTATAGCAAGAAGAAATAGCTTGATTTGGGGACAAACTTGATTCGGCTGTTGACCCAAGAAAGCAGGATGCTGTTTCCTGAGTTGCCCAAACGACTGACGATCACCGCTCCGACGGTCCGATCAAGGATCAAGAGTCTGCAAGGGGCCGGGCTGCTCAAGATCGCCGGACATATCGGTCCTGAAGCGCTTAGCGATCTCAGTAGACTGTCTGGGCAGCTTGAGAAAGTGGCCAGTTGGAACAGGTAACGTGGGCAGTTGTGTTGACCGGTCGGGACGACATAATCGGCGATCTTTTTTCAACTTGGTTTTTTCAAATGACTGAGGACAAGCATTGTCCCTTGGTGGAGACTTTGCTTTGAAATAGAGAAAGAAAAAGCTTTCAGGGAGTTAACTCTCTCCTTATCAATGCCTTTGGGAGGGGGGCGGAATACCGATATCGGGATCAATGATGATTCTGCTTTAATGGCACCGTTACACAATTTTGTTCCGGATAGTGTAAGAATCCTTCCCGGAAAATTGACCAAGCAATCTTAGCCTTTGCCGTCCGGCCTGAAGACAATTATTTCAGGCTATGAGTCATACACCTCCGGCAAAGCCGCAGGCTTGAAAGTGTAAACCGCTCAAAGCGGTTAAACCTTAACTGGGATCTTGAGGCGTTTTATCAAACAAATTCCATTGATCCAGCTTTCTGTCGTGTTCTTGTTGCTTCTTGATATACTCTCGAATCGTTTTTTCGTCTCTTCCAACTGTAGAGACACAATAGCAACGAGCCCAAAAATGCTGACCACCATAATTCAATTTGTGACCCATAAATGATCGAGCAATGTAGATAGCGCTTTTGCCTTTGATATATCCTACAACTTGAGCTAGTGAGTATTTGGGTGGAATATTGATGAGCATGTGAACATGATCTGGTAGTAAATGCCCATCTTCAATCTGGCACTCCTTTTGTGCAGCTAATGTTTTAAACACTGGAGATAAGTGATTGCGAAGTTGACCATACAATCCTTTTTTACGATATTTCGATATGAATACTACATGATATTTGCATTCCCAGGTTGTATGGGAGAATGTGTGATACATTTCCATGGAATGTCTCCTTTCTGTAAATATTGAGCGGTTCACAGCGGGGGGACGTTCCATATTATCCCGCAAATGTCAAACTCTGGGAGTCCCCCGGCAGAGCCGGGGGTTTACCATGATTAAATTAATTTATTTTTCAGCTGGATTTGTGAAGATGGACGCTTGGATGAAAATATAGATTGTTGGCTCAAATCTTAACTGGAAAAAGGCCATCGATTATCAATAAGGATAAGGAGATGGCATGATAGAGGTACTTAACTTAAGGGTTAGGCTGCTTCATCAAACAGCAGGGATGTTGATATGAGGAACAGCACAAATACATCAGAAATCCCAATAATTGGGATTCTTGGCTGGGAAGCAGGAAATGAGGACACGCTATCCCAGCTTGAGCTTATTCCTGGGGATATAGCACATCCTGATACTTTCAGCTTTACAGTATTATACAAACGAGTAAGTGGGGCCTATTACCAAACAGTTGTAGTACAACCGAATACCAAGTTACTGTGCCCTATGATTGAAGCTGCTCAAGCAATGGAACAGGAGGGGGTAAAGGCAATAATGACCAGTTGTGCGTTTAATGCCATTTTCCAAAGGGAGCTTGCGAATGCTGTTGATGTTCCTGTTTTTGCGTCTAGCTTGATCCAAGTCCAACTCGTGCATCAGATGCTAAAAAAGGGTCAGAAAGTTGGTATTATCACCGCGGATAGAGTGCACCTAACAGAGGAGCATCTGGAGAAAGCGGGAATAACTAAGACGATACCTATATGTATTCTAGGCATTGAAAACACGGAAGAGTTCTCAAAGATACGCTCTGATCCAAACTCTGTCCTGGATGTCGCTAAATTCCAAAGAGAAGTTGTCAGTGTTGCAAAAAAGTTGGTCGAGGAGAATCGAAATGTTGGGGCAATCGTTCTGGAATGTACAGATTTACCTCCCTTCGCTGCAGCCATACGGAAAGCAGTTGGATTGCCGGTTTTTGATATAATTACCTTAACAAATATGGTCTACGAATCCATTGTAGGGGATAGATGGGCATAGAATAAAACGAGGCGAAAGGCCGGTTTTGGCCTTAAGTCAAATCCAGCATAGTTCCGACTCTCTGGTTTTGATGAACTTCTTAGCAAATATTAATACCCTTGGGTTTGCCAGTTTACGATTGGAGGAAATCAAGTCGTTCCTTGAGACCGAAGAGATGCCTCTTGGTTAGTTTCCATCCATAAATGATCCTTTCCCACAATCTCTATGTTAATCTGCTGAATCGCTTATGCAGCGTACTAGAATGTACACCTCCGTGTAATTCCTTGATTTCTTTAACCTTGTGAAAAATAACTCATTTCTGAATTTGAAACTAAATAATGCACTATGGGATTTCATGAATGAGCACCATTTAACGATATTCGACCTGCACATAAGGCGAGACCATCAAACGGCTAAGAGCGTAGTAGCCAAGGTGAAAGAAAACGTGTTCACCGACACAGGGTGACTGCGGCTACTCTGTGAGATCGACTATCGTGTGGTCAATGCTTGAGCCAACAACTGTCACACCTGGCGAGATGGGGAAGAGGTATTCCGGATCAGTATCGAGCTGGCCGAGCGAGAGGATACCCAGCAATCTGTCACGTTGCTTGACCTCAATGAGTTCAGTTTTAAGGACAAATGTGTCATGGTGGAAATCCACAATAGGGATCGGGCCAATGGATGACGAGATGCCGAGCAGGATCGCCGTGCCTATCCGAAGTTGGTTGATCCCAGAGATATGTTTGCCTTCAAGCGTGAGACTTCGAAGGAGGTTGGTCGATCCCCCAGAAATGATACGAAGCGCAATGCCGCACTCTCTCTCGATTCTTTTTGCTAAACCAACGAGGCGCTCCTGCGCTGCCATATGGAAGCCGCCTTCGCTTCCGAAGGGGAAATAGATACCAAGTCCGTTGAGCTTGATGCCCTCCATGGCCTTGTGACCTCACGGCATACGCCCGGCATTGCTTCAGGGGCGAATCCTTTGCGGCCCGTATCAAGGTCAACCATTATTATCACCTCATGGCGCTTACCCGCTCTTTGAGCTTCTGTGGAGAGAGCCTGAAGTACGCAGAGATCTGTGTTCAAGCTTGCGTCTGCGAGGGCGATGCATCGGGAAATCTCACTAGGTGCTGGAGAGCGAAGAAGGACTATCGGTACGTGAATGCCAGCATCCCGCATTCGGGCAATGTTGTCTAGTCGCGATTCACCGAGAGCCTGGATGCCGCCAGCGATCATTGCCCGCGCGACCGCCGGCAGACCGCAAACCCCCCTTGTTACACCGACTACCTCCAAACCGAATGGGCGGCAGATGGCAAGCATCTTACGTGCAGTTTGTGTTATTTTTCCGAGGTTAATGGTCAAACGTGTAGTAGCCAACCAAGTTTGCTCCTCATGCACAGACCGTGACCCTTTTCGGTGCGGTTGTTGCATTAAGTTGACCGTCCTTCAGACGGACCAGCTGCCAAATACTTTCTACTAGATCCTAGATGTATGAAATCACTTTGTACTGTGTGGCAAAATTCAATCACAATATACACCATCTTAGACCATACTTTGGAATAGATCAAGGAAAAATAGAGACAGCTTGACAACCAATAGACAATTCCTCAACTTTCGAACGTTACCAATGCATTATCCATTTTTTAATAGCGGAACAATATGGCTATCATCACAATATTCATGACCATACCATCCACCAGGTATCTTTCGCACCATATGCTCTTAAAAACAAGTTAATTCTCTGCCCCTCTTCTATATTTTATTTCTTCTGTTTGGACAGTTAATGAAATATATATTTCTACGATTTTTTTGTAATACCCCAAATATATTTTGTAACCGTTCACGGTTTCAGCGTGCAACGTTCAGAGTTAAGGACAAAGATGGTATTGATGACCCGAAGTCCTCGTCAAAAATGCTTATTTTCCCAAATAATTACCAATTTTGCCCCAAATTTCGGATTAGGCCTGACGAAGCCGATGCTTTTCTCGTAAATACGCATCCCAAATGCAATCCGGGGACGAGAATGGAACCCGCCGGAGGCGGGCAAGCCTTGAACCCGTGAACGCCTACTATATTTTTTCCTACATTTGTTGGATGTAAAAGCAACATGATACTTGCATTCCCATCTCATATAATGTATGCATTGGCAGGTTTTCATTTTAAACCTCTCATATTTGAATGTTGATGATGTATATGCGAGGTTTTATTTCTATAGCAATGAGCAGATGTTCTCTGTAGGTATTTAAACCTAATAGATATAGGGAATAGTCACAAAATATCACAACTCCCATATGCAAATAGGTGTGTTTTCCTTACATTTGGGTAAAGTACCTGATTGAATTTAGCGCGTTAAACTGATAGAAAAAGTGTTGTTAAAAAGCTTCAAATCTCTTACAGAATGTATGAGATATCAATTTTTATTTCAACGTTTGGGTCCACCCTATACAACGACCCTAAGACCAAAACTATAAACGTATTGCCTTTCTCGATGAGCTTGAGCGCACAGCACGCCAAGGAGAGTTGGCCCAGGGTTTTGTTATCTTAAGCATTTAATAAAAAGGAGGTATGAATGAGACCTTATTTTGAAAAAATGACACCATTTGGTAAAGCTCTTTCCGATAGTCAAGAGGAGAGCGCAAAGGAAAACGTAACACAAATAAATGAAGTGGAAAAAGATGTTGCCCATGCTATTGAGGCCGTAAAAAATGCAGGTATACCGGCCGAGAAAATTAAACAGAGAGGTCAGACCACAGTCTGGGAAAGATTAGAGCACCTTGTCGACCCTGGAACCTGGTGTCCGCTCCATACACTGTATAATCCCCTGTTTAACGAGGAAGGCACGAGTGGCGTAATTGATGGGCTTGCCAAGATCAACGGCAAATGGGCAGTCGTTATCGGTTTTGACAACAAGGTAATGGCAGGGGCCTGGATTGCCGGACAGGCAGATAACCAACTCAGGGTCACGGACATGGCAAAAAGACTTCACGTTCCCCTTGTGTGGATTGTGAATTGCAGTGGCGTAAAACTAACAGAGCAGGAAGAGGTTTATGCCAACCGAAGAGGAAATGGCACCACATTTTTCCGCCATGCTGAACTTGAAAAGTTAGGTGTTCCAATTTTAGCAGGTATTTATGGAACAAACCCAGCCGGCGGCGGATATCAAGGCATTAGCCCCACCATCCTTCTGGCACATAAAGATGCTAACATCGCTGTAGGTGGCGGCGGTATTGTAGGTGGTATGAGCCCAAAAGGTTATTTCGACGAAGAAGGGGCTGAACAGCTTATTGAGGCAACACGCCATTTCAAGCAGGTGCCCCCAGGCAGCGTTCCTATACATTATAATGAGACAGGCTTTTTTAAAGAGGTCTATGATACAGAGTTTGAGGTTCTTGATGCCCTGAAAAAATACATGGATATGTGCCCAGCTTATGACGCTGATTTTTTCCGCGTTGACAAACCGAAAGAACCCAAATTTTCAGGAGAGGATATCAACAGTATTGTGGCCTTTAATCAGAAGAGGAGTTATAACTTTCAAGAAATGCTGGCCCGTATCTTTGATAACAGCGAACACATGGAATTCAGACCAGACTATGGCCCAGAAGTCTATACCGCACTTGCCAAGATTGATGGTCTTCTAATAGGATTTATAGGTAATAATCAGGGATTTTTGGGTCAAAACTATCCTGAATATGCACCCTACCCTGGCATCGGTGGGAAGCTTTATCGTCAAGGTTTGATCAAGATGAATGAATTCGTGACCCTATGTGGCCGTGACAGGCTTCCTATCGTCTGGTTTCAGGATACATCTGGAATTGATGTGGGAGATATCGCAGAGAAGGCGGAGCTGCTTGGCCTTGGACAATCTCTGATATACTCCATAGAGCAAACTGATGTTCCCCAAATCTGCATCGTTCTTAGAAAAGGAACAGCGGCTGCCCATTACATCATGGGAGGACCAACTGCCAATAACCATAATGCCTTTACTCTGGGGACACCAACAACAGAAATTTACGTCATGCATGGTGAAACGGCCTCTGCTGCCTCATTTTCAAGGAGATTAGTCAAGGAAAAGGACGCCGGACGTCCACTTCAGCCAGTCATTGACAAAATGAATGCCCTGGCAAAGGAATACTATGATAAATCCAGACCAATCTATTGTGCCAATAGGGGCTATGTGGACGAAATTATCTCTTTTGCTGATATAAGAAAATATATTGTGGCCTTTGCGGGGTGCGCCTACCAAAATCCTATATCTATTTGCCCTCACCACCACATGATAATTCCAAGACTTATTAAAGGATAAAAAAAAGGGTTAACTCCTGATACTGTGGAGTTAACCCTTCAATAGGGTAAGAAAGCTAAATACGCAACTTTAAGTTTGGAGGCTATCGATGGAACGATACCAACTCGCTGCCTATAGCTGGGCTGAAATACATGAGATGGAGAGGGGAGATAAAATCATCCTTATCCCCCTCGGCTCAACAGAGCAGGAGGGAATCCATCTCCCTATCGGGGTAGATACATATGTAGCAGAGGCTATCGCACAAGCCGTAGCCAAAGAAACAGATTGCCTTGTTGGCCCTACCTTACCCGTGGGATACTCAGAATGGTTTCTTGAGTTTCCAGGAACAATATCATTAAAGATAGAGACCTTCACGCAGGTATTAAGAGAATATATATCCAGTCTGATTCATCATGGTTTCAAGAAATTCATTTTTGTTAATGGCCATGGTGGCAATTCTTCTGCAGTAGACGTTGTTTCCAAGGAATTTATAATGAGCCACGACGTACAAATTGCCATGGTGGAGATATGGAAGATCGCCAACTCCCTGGCAAAAGATATCCCGAAGCTAAAAGAAAATACCTTCAAACATGCTGGAGAATTAATGACATCGGTGATGCTTTATCTTCATCCTGATAAGGTAGATATGAAAAGGGCAAAGGCTGAATATGTCAAATCAAAAAAACCTCATTTTACGGCGAAATCAACCCTTGGCCCTGCTGAATTTAAAGGGGTGGAGATCCGTCTTTATGAAAAGGCCAAAAGTTTGACAGAATCTGGAATCATGGGAAATCCTTTGCCTGCCTCAGCCGAAAAAGGTGAAATGATCTTTAATAAAATTAAATCATACCTGGTAGAGATGGTGAAAAGTTTTTAGCTTATTTGGAAAGAGGAGTGGAAGGCCTTGTTGGGATTACAATTGTCAAGGAAAGACCTGGTAAATGCACTTCAAAAAGGTGTTGCAACAATTGTATAAATATCCTGTAAAAACAGTTGCTTAAATAAGAAAAAGCCTCTATAATGGAGGGGATTTTATCAAAAGAACCCTTAGC
>Ga0315533_1001145_pt1 | contig 20842 bp, 21 predicted proteins | sample SalMarSW160130MG_FD_203081 | JGI IMG/M metagenome (GOLD analysis project Ga0315533, IMG submission 203081) | Salt marsh sediment microbial communities from the Plum Island Ecosystem LTER, Massachusetts, United States - Salt Marsh Sediment SW1601-30 ... | reverse complement strand
CTTTTTATGGTAAAATTTTTAATCGGGTTTTAAAATTTAAATTCTTGACAATTATAGATACGTATGATAGATTTATCATATTAAATCTTAATTGTATATTTCACAGGAAAGATTCTGTTGTAAAAAATTAGATTTAATTTAATTAAAAATTTTGAAATTTTAATGTTGTATTGTATACTATAATTTATAAATTTAAAAAGAAATTTTTCTAAAAAATGTAATAGTTGAACAAATTGACGTAAATCATTATATTTTTAATTATTTTAATATAATTGATAAGGAAGAATTATAATGAGGGCTAAAACAATAAATAATAAATTAAACAATATAAACCGAAGAAAGTTTTATTTGACTTTAACTTTTATTTTGCTTTCATTATTTTTCATAGTTTTTGTAAGCCAATTTTCTTCTCCTTATACAATTAGTTCTTTTGCTGCCAGTACTTCAACCCCGGTTAATTATCCGGTTTATTTAGCTGATTTTTACGAACCAGGTTGTCATGATTGTGATAAGGTGAAAGTTATATTGAAAGATATTTCTCAGAAATATCCTAATAATCTAGTCATAAAAGATTTTGATATCTCTTTGTCTGAGAATGTAGAATTAGCCGAAGCATTAGGCGAATTAAATCAGATGCCCGAAGAGGAAAGACTTTTAGTTCCGGTTATATTTATAGGAGATAATTACCTTTTTAGAGATGCTATTACCTTTGATAATTTAGACAAATTAATTCAAAAGTATTCAACCACAGAAACTATCGCTCCCTGGGAAAAAGTTAAGGAAAAAGACCTTACTGCTCAAGATAGATTGATAGCCCGTTTTCAGTCCTTCGGTCTGGCTGCAGTAGCAGTGAGCGGGTTGATTGATGGTATAAACCCTTGTGCCTTTGCCTCCATCATTTTCTTTATTTCCTACCTTACCCTGATCAACCGAAAAGGAAGAGAAATTCTCTGGGTAGGAGGAATATTTACCTTATCCGTCTTTCTGACCTATTTCTTAATCGGAAACGGGGCTTTAAAAATGATTACTTCTTTATCCTTTTTACCCTTAGTCCGAAAGATATTCATTCTGGTTACCGCTGTTCTTGCCTTAATTTTAGGGGTGGTCAGTCTATATGACTATCTTCAATTTAAGGAAAAAGGAACCACTAAAGATACCAAACTCCAATTGCCCTCATTTTTAAAGAATATGATTCATTCTGCTATTCGTAAGAATGTAAGACTGGGTAATTATATTTTAATGGCTGCAGTAACTGGCTTTATAGTTTCTCTTTTAGAGTTAGCCTGTACGGGTCAGATTTATCTTCCTACTATCATGTTTATCAGCACTATTCCTAATTTAAAGGTTAATGCTTTATTTTATCTCTTGTTCTATAATCTGATGTTTGTAGTACCTTTAATTCTGGTCTTTTCTTTTACCTACTGGGGAACAAGTTCGGCACAGTGGGCTGCACTTACTCAAAAGAATTTTGGGAAAATCAAGATGGCAATGACCCTGCTGTTTTTTGGATTATCCGGGTTGCTGCTATATAGCGGAGTTTTTTACTAACAATAAAATAGTCGATAGTAAATATTGTAGCGTATAGCGGGTAGCGTTTAGCGTAGAGATAAGAAAGTTGCAGGTTACAAGTTTAGAGTTGCAAGTTTATAGGATAGTAGCCAGTAGCCAGAATCCAGAACAATAGTTGATAACTTAAAGTATTTAGAAGGTAGGGGTTCGATTCATCGAACCCATCAGAGAATTAAAAAACAACTCGGGTCGGATAAATCCAACCCCTACATTAAAAAGAATATTTTTTTACGAAAAAGTTTTAGGTTTTGAATTATGGTTTTTCGCTTTTAGTTTTAAGTTTTTAGCTTAGCCTGAGATTGCCACGCTTACTTCGTTCGCTCGCAATGACAGATAATATAATAAACCGACAACTGGTGGATTTAAATCTGAAAACTGACAACTAAAAACATGTATTTAAATCTAACGAACTATTTACTAAAGACTAATCTAATTGGTAAATTGGCCAATCGGTCAATTGGTGAATTGACTAATTGGTGAATCAGTAAGTTAGCGAATTAATAAAGAGGTGCTTTATATGATTTTTTGCTTAAGGAATAAAAAGAATAATCTTTTAACTGTTCTATTAATAATTGTTTTTTTGGTTTCTTTTTACTCGTCTGCCTTTTCTTCATCTTTTAGAAAAGGTTTCCCCGCCCCCAATTTTATCCTTAAGACTATAGATGGAGAAACCTTTAATTTAACAGATTACAAAGAAAAACAGAAACTCCTTATTCTTTACTTTTGTAATAACGAGAATGAGGATTCAATATGTGGGATAGAAGAGCTGGCTGAGTATTTTGAAGAGCGTATCATTGAAGAAAAATACCAGGTAATTATGATAAATACACGTAAAGACTTGAAAGAAGAAGATATTACTCAGATTAAAGAGTTTTGGACTAATAAAAAAATACCTTTCACTATACTATTAGACACCCAGGAAGAAGTAAGCAATCTTTACAATGTTGAAATTTTACCCACTACTATCTTTTTAGCCAAAAATTTGGTAGTAAAGAGAATCTATCCGGGCTTAATCTCCAAACAACAAAATTTAATGTTTCAATATCTCAGCTATTTCTTAGAAGCCAAAGAAAAAGGGGCTCCCAAAAAAGAGAACAAAGAGGATGATGGTTGTAATGGTGGAGTATGTGATCCTCCGGATGGGTATGAATAAGTAATATATGATATGTGTACATACTATATTTAAAGGAGAAACTTTATTTATGAAGAGAAAATTATTTAGAATAGTATTTCGTTTATCAGTTGTTGTCGTGGGGATTAGTTTTTTACTATTTTTAGGAGGTGGGTGCACTCCTCCCCCTGTATCCACTGGCAGTATCCAAGGTGTAGTTACCGATAACCAAAGCGGTGAACCTTTAGAGGAAGCATTGATTAGTGTAGGTAATATCACCACTACTTCCGATGCTTCAGGAAATTATATTTTAACCAAGGTTCCTATAGGCAATGGAGAAGTTACTGTTGTTTTAGAGGGTTATTACAGTCAGACTAAAACCGTTGAAATTATAGAAAACGAGATTATAGAATTAGATTTTCAAATCATACCTCTTTCTCAGGAAAATCAACGAGTGGTAATGGTAGAACTGTTTGTTGCTCCCACCTGTCCCAATTGTCCCAAGGCCAAGGATGCTATGGCTCAACTATTAGAGCAATATGGATTTGATAAATTAGTAGTCTTAGAAGAATATGGTTGGGACATTGAACCAGACTATACGGGTTGGGCTACTGCTGAAACCATAGATAGGTTTAAGTGGTATACTGACTCTCTTGGTATCTCTCGTCATACCCCTGATACCTATTTTAATGGTCTGAATCAAAGTGTTCATTATAATGAGAGTAATTATAATAATTATAAAGAAGCAATTGATGCGGAATTAGCCATAGCATCAAAAATAGATATCTCAGCATCTTCCAATGTTGGTACTACCAACCTCACTGTTAGCATTAATGTTAGTATTGAGAATATTAGTTCTGAAGACCTGACTGATTTAGTTGTTGGGGCAATGATCTATGAAGATTCGGTATATTTAGGTTCAGAAGGTAAGAATGTGAATCATGTTGTTCGCGACATTATAACTTCAGAAGAGATTACTAGCTTTGCCTCTGGAGCGAGTCAGGAATTTTCCCTAATTTTTGAAACATTGAGTAATGTGCATGATATAAATAACATTCACATAGTAGTATATGTCCAGGCACCGGATAGTCCGACTAAGGAGATTTTACAGGCAGCCTATGTGGAATAGTAATTAGTATTGCGTATTGCGTAAAGCTAGCGTAGAGCGGGTAGTGTATTGTATACATTTTTATATATATAGCAAAGGAGAAAGTTATGGTTCGTAAAAACAAAATTATTATTATCTTAATAAGTATAGTAGTTATAGTAGGAGCTTTTTTAATATTTTATAATATTCAAAACAAGTCTTCCCAGCCGCCTGCTATTTCTATTTCCGAAGAAGAATGGGATTTCGGAAAGATAAAAGAAGACGAAAGACCGGTTCATATCTTTACTATAAAAAATATCGGGAGAGAAGAACTTATTATCAGCCGAGTACGATCTTCTTGCGGCTGTGCTGCCACCATGCTCTCTTCTGATAATATACAGCCGGGAAAATCAGCTGAACTAAAGGTCACTTTTAATCCTACCGGTTATAACGGTCTGGTCAAAAAAGATATCTATATCGAATCCAACGACCCCCAGCTCCCCAAGACCAAGATTACAGTAATTATCGAGGTAGAACCTATCCCCTCTCCCAAGGCTTTCCTTTCTAATTCTCAATGGGATTTAGGACTAATTTCCCAGGGGGATTTACCTATCTTTAACTTTACTATTGAAAATAAGGGAGAGTTGGATCTAATAATTGATAAGATAGATGCTTCTGAATATATCCAATACGATACAGAAATACCCTTAACAATTCTTCCGGGAGAAAAACAGGAGGTAACTTTTAGCTATAATTCCAGCCAGCATGAGTTAGGTGAAGTAAGAGAGAGTGTGCGTATATACTGTAATGATCCCAGAAGAAAAGCCTTTTCACTGCGGGTTAATGGTTATATAAAAGAGAAACCCGCTCCCACAGTAAGTATTTCTCCGGTAGGAACAAATTTTAATTTAACAACTGATTCCGAAGGTGAAACTATAGGAAGATTTGTTCTGGCAAATTCAGGAAAAGAGGGGATAAAAATCACTTCCATAAAAACCTCAGCAGATTATCTCATCCCCTTAAGATCTGAAATTGAACTAAACTCAGGAGAAAAAGAAAATCTGCAAATAATATTATTGAAAGATAAAATGCAAGATAAAACACAGGAAGGGGAAATAAAGGAATATCTTTACTTAACTATCGCCATCCCCATTACAATTAATAAATAACAAATTGTTTCACCGAGATTAATAGGAATTTTAATTTAGAAAAAAATATGGCCTAGTGGATAGATATTTTTAAAACAATAACGTGAATATCATCATATACAAAGGAGAATACAAACAATGGAAGCGACTATAAAGATGTTTAAAGCCTTATCTGATGAAACTCGTTTACGTATTTATCTGCTTCTACTGCAAGGTGAATTGTGTGTCTGTGAATTGGAAAATATATTAAATATTGAACAATCAAGAATTTCACACAGTGTTAGGATTTTAAAAGAAGCAGGTCTTGTTGTTAATCGGCGAGAGGGCAAGTGGATTATCTATGCAGTAAACCCTGAAACAGAAAATAATAGAATGATTCAGGGTTTAAAGAATGAATTAAAATTGCCAAAACAAGATTTAAAAAATATTACTAAATGTAAGAAAGAAAAAATAAGAGAAAAATTTAAATGCAATTAATCTCTTATTTGTTTTTTCATAAACCATAATTAGTATATGGTATATAGCGAAAAACGAAAAGCGCAAAACGTAAAGCCATAGTTCAAAATTTAAAATTCAATATGTTGTTTTATCTATTGAGTTTCACCATTCTTATCTGGTATACTATATAGCAAAAACGAAAAGATAAAAAAGCAAAAGCTAAAACTTAAAATTTATTATTGAGAGAAAAAGTTTTGCGTTTTAAATTATGGTTTTTCATTTTTAGTTTTAAATTTTTAGTTCAATTGGAGTAAGTTCTTGCTATTCCAGAGCTATACGCTAAACGCTACCCGCTATACGCTATAATATATACTAACGACTAATCTATTTACTCTCTTCAACATTCTAAATAGAAAGGGAGTGTAATTATGTGTGATACTATAGTAGCTTTAGGTTCTGCTACCGAAGAAGGGTTTACCTTTTTTGGGAAGAATAGTGATCGAGAACCTGATGAAGCACAAAATATCCTTATAGTCCCCCGCAAAAAGCATGATTCAAACAAAACTGTTCAATGTTCCTATTTGACTATCCCCCAGGTTCCAGAAACAGCCCGAGTATTACTCTGTCAACCATTCTGGATGTTTGGTGCAGAGATGGGAGCCAATGAATATGGAGTGGTTATTGGTAATGAAGCAATATTTACCAAAGAAAAACCGGATAAGATAGGCCTAACTGGTATGGATTTAGTTCGCTTAGCCCTCGAAAGAAGTCGAACTGCCCGACAGGCCTTAGAGGTAATTATTGAATTATTAGAAAAGCATGGACAGGGAGGTAATTGCGGTTATCGATTTAAATTAAAGTATATGAATAGTTTTTTGATTGTTGATAAGAAAGAAGCCTATGTATTAGAGACAGTGAAAACTTGGTGGGCCTGGAAGAAAATTAAGGATGTTTGGAGTATATCTAATATAATATCTTTACAGAAAGATTATGATTCTTGCTCTGAAGGATTAATAGAGAATGCAATTAAAAGGGGTTACTGTAAAAACGAAAAGGATTTTAATTTTCAAAAATGTTACTCTGCTAAATTTATGACTTGGGCTGCCAAGGGAGCTGAACGGGAAAAACGCTCTCGAGCCTTGCTTTCACAGAGAAAGAAGAGGTTGACTACCATAAATTTTATAAATATTTTACGAGATCATGGGGATAATGCTCAATGGACTCCCAATCATGGTCCTGGTGCCACCTTGTGCTTGCACGCAGCAAACAAACTATTTCGCCGAACCCAAACAGTCTGTTCCCTGGTAGCAAAAATTGGTGAAGATAGACAATTCTTTTATACTACCGGAGCTTCCAACCCCTGTATAAGTCCGTTTTTCCCCGTCTTTTCTCCTGATACAACTGTTCCTGGTGAGTATAGCGAAGGAAGTGAAAATTATAATTTAAAATCTTATTGGTGGCAGAGTGAACGTTTTCACCGAAAGGCTTTATTAAATTTTAATTCTGCACAAGTTGAAATCCAGTCTTTAATAATCAATTATGAGGAAGAAATAATTTCTTCTATTGAAAACAGTTTAAGCACATTAAATCAAAAACAAATTAATGAATATTTTATCCGAGCTCGAGCCATAGTTAAAAATTGGGGTTCTAAATTGGATCGTCTTCCTTCGGTAAATTTGGGATGGAGTTTCAGCCATTATTGGCGTGGATATAATAAACGAAATGGAATTATTTAAGATAAATAAAGATTTTACACTGAAGGATTTTTTAAGATAAAATAAAGAATTGAGGGTATTTATGATGAAAATATTAGTAACATTTTATTCGAGAAGCGGCAAAACTAAAAAAATAGCCGAAACTATTTCAAAAATCTTGAAGTGTGATAAGGAAGAGATTTTCGATATCAAAAGCAGGGAGGGAATTGTAGGATTCTTAAGTGCTGGTACTGATGCTAACTTGAGAAGATTAACTGCAATTAAAGAGATAAAGAATAATCCTTCTTTATACGATCTGGTTATTATCGGAACCCCAATCTGGTCCTCTAATATTTCTACCCCTATCAGAACCTATCTTTCTTTACATAAAGAAGGTTTTAAAAATGTGGCTTTTTTCTGTACCCGATTAAGTTCAGACTCCAAGAAAGTATTTGATGATATGAAAAACTTTACTCAAAAGACCCCACTTGCTTTACTTCAGCTGACCTCACGAGAAGTGGCAAGGGACCAATATATTCAGAAAGTGAAAGAATTTATAAAAAATTTAAAAGAAGAGATAGTAAAGTAAAATGAAAGTAACCGAAGGAGAATTTGAAGAATTAGTAACTGAAGCAATAAGCACCCTTCCTGAAAAATTCAGAGAAAGGATGGAAAATATTGTTGTAGTAATTGAAGGCTTACCTTCCCAAGAACTTCTTAGGGAGATGAAGATCAAATCACCCTATGGCCTTTTAGGTCTTTATCGGGGAGTCCCTTATACCAGAAGAGGTATCTGGTATAGGAATGTCATGCCTGATAAGATTATTATCTTTAAAAAGCCTATAGAAATACGCTGTAGAAACAAAGAAGAAATAAAGGAATCTGTCAGAAAGGTGGTTATTCATGAAATTGGGCATTATTTTGGTTTAGGAGAAGCAGATTTACGAAAGATTGAAAAGGAGAGGGATGGAAACAGTATATAGTATATAGATAGTACCGAGTATCAAGTATCAAGTATCGTGTGAAGGAGAAAGAAAAGATAGAATAGCGTTTAGCGTGGAGCGTACAGCGTATAGCGGATAGAAAACTACAGTAATTAGTGATGAGTAATAAGTGACAAGTTTCGAGTTGCAAGTTTATAGGATAGAAGCCAGAAGAAGATAGTATCGAGTATATAGTGAAGAAAAAAAAGAAAGAAGAAGAAAGATAAGTTCGTAAGGTATAAGTAGGGGCAGACCTTGTGTCTGCCCGTAACAAGGCGAAATCTAAAAACTGAAAATTAATTTTGTATTTTTTGTATTTAATACTAACGACTATTCACTAACGACTAACGACTAAAATATAGACAAAGAGATAAAATTATGAAACCAAGGAAAAAAGAGAAGATATTTTTAACCCAATCTTATCTTAAATATCCTCTACCCGATGAGATGTTAAAGGAATTATCCGAGGAGTTAAAGGGTATTAACCGGTATCCTTCAGGGGGAGAATATGCTAAACTTCGACAGGTTTTAGCTGAGTATGTAGGTGTAAAGATGGAAAATATTCTGCCTACCAATGGCTCAGATGAAGTTATTGAGATAGTTACCAGAGCCTGTAAGGGAGAAATCTTAATTCCCATTCCTACTTTTTCTCAATATGAAGTTAGTGCTGATAGATCAGGTTTCCCTAAGGTTTTAGTTAATTGTTTACATAATAGAGAATATAATATTAATTATTCAGCCGAACAATTTGAGAAAGCCTCATTGGTTTGGATATGTAACCCCAATAATCCTACCGGGACGAGAATTCCCCGGGAAAATATAATTAATATTTTGCAAAGGGCAAAAGGGATGGTAGTAGTTGATGAATGTAATTTCGAGTATTTGGGAGAGACCGTAGTGGACTTGATAGATAAGTATGAAAATTTAATTATTTCCAGAAGTTTTTCTAAAAATTATGGTCTGGCAGGATTACGCTTGGGATTTGCCATTTCTAATCCTCAAAATATAAAAAGATTGTCAGCTTTCGGTCAATATTTTAGAGTAAATAGAATGGCAGAAAAAGCTGCGGTAAAAGTATTGAAATATTTAGACTATTATCAAGAAGTTTGGGGAAAAATGAAGAAAGTAAGAGATAAATTTGTAAGGCAAATAAATGAGCTGGGATTTTTTGCTTATGATTCAAAAGCAAATTTTATTTTAGTAGAGTTCAAGAATAAGAAAGAAAGCGAAAGAGTTTGGAAGTATCTAAAGGAAAAATGTATTTATACTTTAGCTGGTTGGGAGAATGAATTTTCTGGTTTAGACGACCAATTTATCAGATTTACTATCGGAGAAGAATGGGAAATGGATAAAGTAGTTGAAGTGCTATCTGATTATGTAAAGAAAAGTTAGGAGCCAAATTCGTATCTCGTTAAGAAAAAAGAAGTTAGGAGTCAGAAGATAAGATAGTATTGAGTATCGAGTATATAGTATATAGTGAAGAAAAAAGAGAAAGAAGAGGAAGAAAGATAAGTTCGTAAGGTACAAATAGGGGCAGACCTTGTGTCTGCCCGAAATAAGCTAACAACTATTCACTAACGACTAAACCAAGAGGTGCCGAAGGGGGGATTTGAACCCCCACAGGCATACACCTACTACGCCCTGAACGTAGCGCGTCTACCAATTCCGCCACTTCGGCATTAACTAAACTTATCTTAAAATAGAATAAAGAAAATAAACATTATTGTCAAGTCTTTTATAAAGTAAAAGTATTAAGTATCTAGTATCGAGTTGAAAAAAATAAGAAAGAGAGAAAGAGTTAAAAAAGATAGAAAAAGTAGCATTCTTTTTTCTATCTAACTACCCCACTAAAGTATACACTAACAAAACCATTTTTGTATAAAAAATATTAAAAAAGGAGTGATGTGCTATGGTTAAAAAACAGATGGTGACTGATTTAAATTTAAATACCAGGATTAATGACATCTTTTTCTTAAAAGATGTAGAGTTTAGAGTGAGGAGAGATAAAAAAACTATAGATATGTTCTTTAAAATCGCCGATAAGACCGGAGAAATTGAAGCCATTAATTGGGATGTTTCTAATGATAAAGTGGAGAAATTAAGAAAGATTAAATTTGCGCGCGTTCAGGGGTATATTACTAAAAAGAAAAGTGATGGGACCCTTCAGGCAACAGTTTCTTCTCTTACCGAAACTCCCCCCTTAGATTTAGATTATTCAGATTATTTACCTCAATCAAAAAAAGATTTAGATAAATTAATGAATATAGTGTATTCAAACATAGAATCAATAAACAATATTTATTTGAAGAAGCTATTAAAAACTTTTTTTGACGACCAAGAATTTGTGGAAAAGTTTAAAAAAGCTCCAGCAGCTACAAAAGTACACCAGCCTTATCTCGGGGGTTTGCTCGAGCATACCTGTAATTTAGTTAGGATTTGTGAAACAATAGGTGATATTTATAAAGAGATAAATCGTGAATTTTTAATAACTATGGCTCTACTCCACGATATAGGTAAGGTTAGAGAATATACTTATGACAGAGTAATTGAATATACCGATGAAGGCAAACTTTTAGGTCATATTGCTATAGGGCTGGAGATGATTGACCAAAAAATAAAGAGTTTAGATAATTTTCCTCCGGATTTAGAATTAATGATAAAACATACTCTCTTAAGCCATCATGGACGTTTTGAATTCGGTTCACCAAAACTCCCCAGCATATTAACTGCTATTGCTCTTCATTATGCTGATGAAATAGAGGCCAAAATAAGTGGTTTTATAAATATAAAAGAAGAAAGCGGAAATTTTAATGAAAAATGGAGTAAATGGATTTGGTGGTTAGAAAGGTCAATTTATTTAGACGAAGAAGCAATATTAAAAAATAAAATAAATGAAGCAGAGGAAAAATGGAATTGAAATAATTAGAATATACAAAGGAGAAAATAATAGTGAGAGAGATTTTAGAAAAGATTTTGGAAAATAAAAAGAACAGTGCAGATTATATCGAGATAAGGACGGAAAAGAAGGAAATCACTACCATTCGTTTTCAGGGGAAGAAGTTAGAAAAGATAAATTGTTCCCAACAGACAGGAGGAAATGTTCGTGTCCTGGTAAAAGGGGGATGGGGTTTTGTTTCTTTTAATCAGTTTGATGATTTAGAAGAGAAAGTTAGAGAGGCAATAGAGGTAGCGAGTTTAATTGGCAAAGAAGAGAGCAAATTAGCCATTATTTCGCCAGTGGTGGAAATAATTAAGCGGGAATTAGATAAGGATTTCCGTCAGGTAAGTTTAAGAGAAAAGAAAGATTTAATGGAAAATTATAATAGTATAATTATGAAATCTAATCCTCTGATACAATCCTCTAATGTAATCTATACCGATAGATTTTCTACTACTTACTTTGCCAATTCGGAAGGTAGTTATATCGAACAGGAAAAGCCGTTTTTAAGTACGCGCTTTACAGCCATAGCTCGAGAGGGGGACAATGTTCAGCTGGCCAGTGAAAGTGTTGGAACTACCAAGGGTTTTAAAATAATGGAAAGAATTTCTACCAAAGCACAAAAGGCAGCTTTTCGGGCAGTTAATCTTCTTAAGGCACAGCCGGTGGAAGGTGGGGAATATACGGTTATCTTAGATCAGACATTAGGCGGGGTTTTTATCCATGAGGCCTTTGGACATCTTAGTGAGGCCGATTTTTTATATGAAGACGAGAGGATGAGCGGTTTGATGAAATTAGGGAAGAAATTTGGCTCACCCAAACTCAATGTAGTCGATGATGGTTCTATCCCGGATTTATTAGGTTCTGCCAAATATGATGATGAAGGAGTTAGGACCAAGAAAAATTATCTGATAAAAGATGGAATCCTGATAGGCAGACTACATTCGCGGGAGACTGCTGCTAAAATGGGGGAAGAGCCAACCGGAAATGCCCGTGCCCTCAATTATCGCTTTAAGCCTATTGTTCGAATGACCAATACTTATATCGAAAATGGAGATACTCCCTTTAAAGATTTATTATCCGGGATAAAGAAAGGAATTTATGCCAAGGACTGCTATGGGGATATGACTACCTTTGAGATGTTTACTTTTAGTGCCGGGGAAGGTTTTAAGATAAGAGATGGGGAGATTGCTGAACCGGTTAAAGATGTTGTATTGAGTGGAAATTTATTCAGCACTCTTCTTAATATTGAGGGGGTAGGAAATGATTTGGAGATGATTGAAACAGGTGGTGGATGTGGAAAAGCAGGACAAAACCCTCTGCCAGTTTCTTTTGGCAGTCCTCATCTCAGGATAAGAAAAGTAGTAGTAGGAGGTAGATGAGATGGAAAAATTACTTCAGCAAACCTGTAAGAAAGTAGACTCAGACGAACTATTTAAAGTTAAGAGCAAGACTATTCCGGTAAATTTTGAAGTAAATAGATTAAAATCTATCGATATTTCTGAGAGTGAGGGGAAGGCATTGCGAGTGATACATAATGGGAGGATAGGGTTCTCTTCATCTACGGGAAGTGAAGGTTTTGATTCAATGGTTGAAAAGGCAGCAGCTACCTCAGAATTTGGTTCAGAGGCTTCTTTCGATTTCCCAGAGGAAACCAAAAGAAGTGAGAAAGAAAAGATAAATATATATGATAAAAAAGTGGTAGATAAGGGCATCGAAGAGATGATTAAGGTTGGAGAAGGCATTATAGAAAAAGTGAAAGATTTTAACCGGAAATTACGTTGTGATGCCACCATAGTAAAAGATTGTAGTGAAATAGAATATTTTAATTCCAGGGGAGGGAATTTTTCTTATAGCAAGACGGCGATTGCTTATTCGATAATGGTACAACAGATCGAGAATCAAGATATGTTGATGATTTATTCCTCTATTGAATCCAGAAAAGACAACCTTGAGCTTGAAGAATTAACCTCTGAGATAATTGAGAATTTGAAATGGGGGGATAAGATTGTACCTATAGAAAGTGGGAAGATGCCGGTTATCTTTACCCCCAAGGCAGCGTTGGTCTTGATTCTTCCCATAATTAGCGGTTTAAACGGAAAGATGGTTTTGAAGGAGATTTCACCTTTGGCTGTCCAGAAAAATAAGAAATTGTGGAGTGATTTGTTAACTCTTTATAGTGATGGTACCATAGATTTCGCTGCAGGCAGTGCTCCTTTTGATGATGAAGGGGTAGAAATGAAACGAGTTCCTTTGGTAGAAAAAGGAGAGATTAAGAATTTCTATTATGATTTACAGACTGCGGGAATAGCCGAGGTTGAGAGTACCGGAAATGGTTTGAGAGCCAGCTCACAAAGCGAACCTGCCCCCGGTATAAGTAATTTAGTAATGGAGGAAGGAAGAGTATCGTTTTCTGAAATGATTAAAGATATAAAAGAAGGGATAATCATCGACCAGGTTCTTGGCCTGGGACAGGGAAATATAATAAGCGGAGCCTTCTCTAATAATGTACAGCTGGGTTATAAAATAGAAAAGGGCAAAATAGTAGGCCGGGTTAAAAATGTAATGGTTGCCGGTAATGCTATAGAAGAACTAAAAAATATAGCTGCTTTAGGAAATAAAGCGAAATGGATAGAAGGAAAATATAAATTTCCTCATATCCATCTAAAATCTCTATCTGTTTCTGCCAAAAAATAATTAAAGACTTATTTAATCCAGACGTATTCTAAAAAAGGAACCAGAATATTAAAGGGATTTAAATGAATAAGATATGAATAAAATTATTACCAGGCCTGAAGAAATAGTAAAAAATGAGCAAGTTTTGTATGCCGGGAATCATTACCTGAGCGTTCCTATTATTGATTGTCATAATGGTGCTATTAAAAATATAAATGTGGTATCTCTTTCTAATAAAGCTTTGGTAGAATTAAAAGGTGAAGCAAATTTGTTTACACCGCATTTTTACCAAGAAGGAAAAGAAATTGAAATAGAAAAGATAGATGTCTCTAAAGAGCAGTATTATTTACCCCGTTTAGACTTCTTTTTAAAAGGCGGCATAAGGGTAACCGGAAGAATATTTACCGATCTTGAGGGAAAAGGGTTAATCTATAGTTTTGAAAGTTCAGAAGAAATTGATATTTCTTTATTTTTTGATTTAAAAGATGTATCTTTATTGCGATTCGCTTCTCATAAGATAGACACTAAAAAGATAATAAAAAGAGATAAATGGCTGGGCAATCCGGTAGTTAATATTTTTTCTTCAGGAGTTTCGCTGGCCTTAGCCTTTGGCGGAGATAAAGATTTTGAAGTTGGTGGCTTAAAAGGAAAAGGAAAGGAAACCTTAAATTTAAAGATATCCTATCAAAATAAAAATTGTTTTTATATAGCTGTAAATTATGACCCGGATGGTGCTTCTGCTACCCTTATTCACTTGAGAAGAAAAGGGTATAGCGGAATCTACCATGAATTTTTGGATTGGTTAAAGAAAAAAACCATTCCCTATCCTAAAGACCCTGTATTGGAAAGCAGATTAAACGAAAATCTATTTTTCAATTATTTTTACTCTATAGCTAAAGATATAGAGAGTGATAAATATCTGGCATTAACTTCGAGAAGTCCACGCTATTATGTTTCCGGAGCATTTTGGGAAAGAGATTGTTTTTTTATGGTCTCTTCCTGCTGTCAAATTGGTTTGTCCTCAATTATATCAACATCTGGTAAGAGAAATGATTCTGATGCACAGTAAGAATCCGGGAGATCATGCCCATTATATTGATGGAACTGTCTTATATCCCGGTTTTGAGCTGGATGAAGCAGCCAGCTATTTTATTCTTTTAGATAACTTAGAAGACCACTTTTTTGATGAGGCGGTAATAAGGGCTCTGGAAGAAGTGTTTGAGCGGATAGAAAGAGAGTATGATTCCCGAACCGGCCTCTATAAAACTTTCTTGCTCCCTTCTGATGACCCTGCAGAATATCCTTTGCTTACTATTGATAATGTTATTCTCTGGCGAGGGTTGCAGAATTTGAGAGATATTTTATTAAAAAAAGGGAAGATAAAAAAAGCACAGTTTATAAATCAAAAAATAGAAAACATTCATAAAGGAATCCATAAATATTTAGTTAAGGAAATAGAAGGGAAGAAAATATTTTTATGGTCTACTGACGGAAAAGGAAATTTCAGATTATATAATGACCCTCCCGGGAATTTAGGGACTCTCTGTTTTTATAGATTTGTAGATAAAAATGACCCGATATTTAAAAATACTATAGATTATTATTATTCTTCTTTATACCCTTATTACTTTGAAAATGCCAGGATAAATGAACTGGCCTGCGATCACCATCCCCATACTCCTTCAGGCCTGGGATTATGCGGGAGCATCTTAAATCCCTTATTATCAAATGTGGCACTGAAATGGTTAAGGAATGCGAATATGGACTATGGTCTTCTTGCGGAGAGCTTTGATAAAGATTCAGGAGAAGCTAAGACCGGAGTCGGGTTTGCTTCCGGTTGTGGGTATCTGGCTTATTCTCTCCATTATGTCTTGATTAAGGAGGGGAGGGAATGAGAGCAGCTTCAGTAGAATGGAAGAAAAATGAATGGAAAAGGATAGATAAACCAAAGACCCTGGTCTATAAAATAAAAGAATATCTGGAAAAAGCGGTAAAAGAACAGGTTGATATAATAGTGTTCCCTGGATTTACGGGGTGTTTTTTTCAGCAGCTAAATTATCCGAATAAAAATTTGCAAGGTTTAATAAGGAAAACAGATTCTAGAGAATATATCGAACAAGTAAAAGAATTATCTCGGGAGTATAAGATAGCAATTTGTCCCGGAAGTTATTGGCAAAAAGAAAAAAGTAATATCTACCATGAATCCTGTTTGATAATAAATGGAGAAGTCCGGCTTAAACAACGGCAAATTTATTTAGCGCGCTGGGAAAGAGAATTGGAATTTTCCCGAGGAGCAAAGATTGAATTAAAAAAAATAAAAGATTGGAAACTGGCGCTAATAATTTCCACCGATGTTTTTTATCCCCAGGTTTCCAGGATGGCGGCTTTAAGAAGTGCAGATATTGTTCTATCCCCGGTAGGACTTACAGGAGAAAAAAATCGGGTTTTACAAATTAGTGGTATGTGGCAAGAAGTCCAGCAGAATCAATTTTTTGCTGTAGAAAGTGGGTTCAATGGATTCTTAGGAGAAAGAAATTTTTGGGGAGAATCGGTCATTTATGCCCCCTTGGAGATGACCAGGAGGGAAAATGGATTTCTAGCAAGAAGCAAAGGGCAACAAAGTTTAATAATTGCTGAGCTGGATAATGAGCAGAGAAGAAAAGCAATTTCAAAATTTGATGTGTTATCCCAATTGAATCGAGAATTTTATCAGCAGATGAAAATGTTTAGAGGAAGATGAGTGCCGTGAATATAGAAGTCTTGATAGAGAAATGGTTTAATAAAAAAATATCTTTAGAAAGAATAGAAAAATATTGCCAGCAATTAAGGATAGAAAAAAGAAGACTTTCAGAGGATGTTAATCCGGAAAATATTCGAGTTTCCTGTGTTCAAAGGCAGATTCACCCGGTAAACAGCATCGAGAGATATATAGATATGCTTTGTGGTTTTGTAGACCAAGCCGCAAAAGAAGATAGTTATTTGATTATCTTCCCCGAATATAACTTTTTCGATTTGTTCGGATTAATTCCCGGGCTTAACTTCTTAAATCAAATTTTAAATAAAAAAGCAACAAAGGCCAAAGACAGAGAGAAAGATAGAAAGGAAGAACCAGATTTGAAAGGGAATAATAATTTTCTAACCACTGTTTTTAAAGGAGTTGCAAAACCCGTTGAGGCGGGAATCAAAAGAATTGTTTCTCTGTTAGCAAAGGAATATGGAATATATATTTATACCGGAAGTTATATTTTGAAGGAGAAAGACACAATCTATAATGCCGGTTCTCTCTTTGATCCCGAAGGAAATTTAATAGGGACTCAAAAGAAAATGCACCTTACTGATTTCGAGATTAAAATAGGAATAAGAAGAGGCATTAAAATGGAGGTTTATTCTTTACCTTTTGGTAAGGTGGTATGCCCTATTTGTATGGATGCCACTTACTTTGAGACTTTCCGTATCGCCAGAGAGATAGGAGCGGATATGATTATTTTGCCCATTGCTAATTTAGAAGAATATACTGTTTGGAAAGCACTAAGAGGAATTTGGCCCAGAGTGCAGGAATCATATCTGTACGGTTTGAAATCCTCCTTAAACGGATGGATTGCCGGGATGCATTTTACCGGAAAGGCCGGAATATTTGCTCCCCTGTTAATGACTGAAAAAAAAGATGGAATTTTATCTTTATCTCCCTCTTATGAGGGAAATCACCTGATAACAGCTGATATAAACATAAAAAGACTGTATAAGGCAAGAGAAAAAGCAGAGTATCACGAAGATAAGAATACCGAGTTTGAAAAGAAATATATTGAAAGAACCTATGGTATAAATTAATAATAAAATTTCCAGGAAAGGAGAAAGAAATGGAAGAATTTAAAGGTAAAAGGTTTTTTCTCTATAACCTATCTACAGCAGGATGGGTATTGTTAGATTCGATTTGGTTGACTTTTGCTGTAGTCTTTCTACTTCCCCCCAAAGAGAGAGTAGTAGAAGGCATGATTCCTTTTGTTTCGAATGAGAGGTTTTTAGGAATTATTACTATGTTGGGAGCAGTGATGCTCTTTGGAAGAATAATAGATGCTGTTGCAGATCCCCTAGTAGCCTCCTGGACTGACCGTTCCACTTCAAGATTTGGGAGAAGGAGATTTTTTCTTATTATAGGCGGGCTTCCTCTGGCAGTATCTACAGTGTTTATATTTTTTCCGCCCACACCTTATACTTCCTTCATTAATGGTATCTATCTGGCTATCGTTTTTGGTTTCTACTTTTTTTTCTTTACTGTATATGTCGTTCCCTATCTTGCCCTAATTCCTGAACTCGGTCATAATGAAAAAGCTCGAATTGGCATAACCACAGCCCAGGGGTACTTCTCTCTAATCGGTTCAGCAGTAGTGATGATTGGTGGACCTCTTCTTTTGACTTTATTTAGGCAGAACACTGATTATGTAGGGTCTTACCGGAAAATGGTTATTTGTCTGGCTATTCTCGGAGCCCTATTATTGTATGCGGCTGTATTTGCGGTAGATGAGAAAAGATTCTCCAATGCCAAACCCAGCAAGGTTCCCCTTATTGATTCCTTTAAGAAAACATTGAGTAATAAGGCTTTTATTATTTATCTTTTTGCTAATATATCCCTATGGTTTCTTTTTAATATTGTCCGTTCATCTGCCATACCTATTGTAATTACTTTGATGGGTGCTGATGAGGTCTTTGCCAGTAATATGTTTACTATCCTCTTTGTCATTGCGGCAATCTGTTTTCCGCTGGTGGGATTTTTAACGAAGATTCGAGGGAAGAAAGTTATTATGATTATAAGTCTTGGTTTATTCTCAATATTTTCTATTTTTTTATCTCTTACCGGCTTAGTCCCGGTTAATCCTAAATTATGGGGATTGGTCGTTGTAGGACTTATGGGTCTTCCCACAGCAGCTCTAATGATTATTCCCAATGTAATACTTTCTGAACTTTGCGATGTTGATTATAAAAAAACCGGAGAGAGAAGAGAAGCTATGTATTTTGGTGTCCAGGGTTTCTTTATGAAACTCAATTTAGGACTTTCGACCGCAAGTCTTGCTCTTTTATATTCTATCTTCGGGAAAGATATCAGTAATCCCCTAGGAGTAAGATTAGCTCCGGTATTAGGAAGCATAGTAGCTCTTTTAGGGCTTATAATTATGACCCGATATCCGGAAAAACAGATTAAAGATTTATTATCAAAATAATTTTATAAAACATTTCTTGATTTTTTATTCTCAAAAAAAGAAAAATTCTATTGTTTCCGCTCTACTTATGTCACTCACGCTCCACTTATGTCATTCCCGCGGAAGCGGGAATCTATCTTTAATAATATTTTTTATTAAAAAGGAAGGTTATTTAATGGAAAGAGGTTAGTAAATGGTTATCTTAAAAAAAGGAATTTTATTTTTATGTACCCGAAATTCCTGCCGTAGCCAGATGGCGGAAGGCTTTGCTAAAAAAATGTTTCCCAAAAATATGGAAATCTTTAGTGCGGGGCTGGAGCCAAAAGGTGTGCATTCTATGGCGATAAAAGTTATGCAGGAAATAGACGTTGATATCTCTCATCAAAAATCAAAAAATATTTCAGAAATTCCTATTGATAAAATAGATTTAGTAGTTACTTTATGTGGAGATGCTGCTGAACGATGTCCTATTTTTCCAGGTAAAGTTGAAAGGATTCATTGGGAAATAGAGGACCCTGCTAAAGACCAGGGAAGTGAAGAAGAAATTGCCAAAGTATTCCGAAAAGTTCGGGACAATATTAAATCCTATATAATTAGTTATCTACTTGTGAAATAGAAAATAAAAATGCATATAAAAAAGCCAAACCTAAAATTATATTAGAGGCCTGGCTTTTTAATAATTTAACTTTATTTGGTTTTCCCCCAACTCTACCTTCATCCCGGATAATTCCTTCTGCACCTCCCCAAAACGCAGGGAATAATATTCCCGATTCTGCTGATTTAAGTTGGTGATAGTATTGTGTATCTCTTTGGTATTTTCCAGGACCTGCCGATATCCTTCTTTCTGGGCAATTACTATCTCCTGCATAAACCTGTCGATACGAAAGATTAAGAGTATCGATAAGGCGATAGGGAAGCCCTGATTAGCGATGATGTCTGCTAAATTATGAATATCCAATATTTACCTCCTTTCTCAAAAAGTTAACCAAAGGTGCCTGGCACCTTTGGTTAACTTTTTATTCCCTCCATCTGGTTCTCTTGGTAGGCCGCACATCCAGATGCAAAAAATTCTTCTTCTCGTAAAACACGATGCCATTAAAATCTATATTCTCACATATCTCCAAAAGTTCAATTAAGTTGATATCTTTTACTTTAATATCTGCCGCCAGCCCGATACAGTGATAACTGTTTGTTACCCCTCCAACTTTCCAGTTATATCTCGAGCAGCGGTATCCGGAAGTAATATAAACCGGCCTTTCTAAAATATTCCTTAACTCCACTAATTTGGCAAGCAGCTTAGGATGCAGCATAACCAGATTACAGCAAGGACAGGCAAATTCAGATAGGTAGTGAATAAATAAGGATAAATCCCATTTTCTTAGTCAATTAATATTTTACTTTTAAATTAGATAAATAGGGAATGTGTACCAGGTCAATAATTCGGTAACTTTTAGCGGAAGAGCGCCAAGAAGTTTTATATTTCTTGCAGGGTGAAAGTCCCTGTCGGGTAAGGTCTAGCCAACCACCCATACCAAGTGTTGCATCAAAATGGGTAACCATTAGATGAAGCGTACACAGGGAAACAGATAGGCCATAGGGAAGACCGTACTTCCTTAAAGTGAATTATACAGCCTCGTAAATAAAGATTAATGCAGATGGCGACGTCGTTTCCGCAACGGAAGCCTATACAAAAGAATCGCATATGGCGAGATTCTAAAGAGGGTCTGTCGGGGTCTTGGCACATGGCATGTCTGTAGAGAGATATAAAGAACTTGGGAGACCCTATAAGCTCCTTAACAAAAGGTAAGTCTACCCGATGAAAAGAGAGGGTGACTGATGGCTTATAGGGAGTCGGATCAGCTCACAGTACTCTATCAAATAGAGGAAGGGGCTGACAGAATACGTAGCCTGCAAAGGAAACATTTGCTGGGCAAGTAGGACTGGAGGAACAAATGCAAACCTCACTGCAGGGAATAGCAAAGAAGGCAAAACTGAATAAGAAG
>Ga0315533_1001144_pt1 | contig 20851 bp, 18 predicted proteins | sample SalMarSW160130MG_FD_203081 | JGI IMG/M metagenome (GOLD analysis project Ga0315533, IMG submission 203081) | Salt marsh sediment microbial communities from the Plum Island Ecosystem LTER, Massachusetts, United States - Salt Marsh Sediment SW1601-30 ... | reverse complement strand
TGCGGCTCGGCAATTCAACCAAGCCCAGATATATACACCCACAAATCAAAAGATAACAATAGAGGTAGAGAAGCCACCATCTTAGCATTTTCAATGTTTAATTTATTTCCAAAAGGTGGAATCCCTGTGGATAATAACTTCTTGGTGCACCACCGCCTCCATAACACCAAACAATTTCATTCCTATAATTCTCCGCTCCAAAAATCTCATCCATCATCACTTTAACATAATGTCCCACATGCCAGTCTAAATGCACGTAAATAGAACCATTCTCAGCCAGCAAATCTCTCATCAATCCCAGCCGCTCATACATATATTTAAGATAAGAAGCAATCCCACCACTCCAGGTATCTTTGTAAGCCCGCTCTTCAATTATAGACGGCTCTTTTTCTATTCTCTCGTCCCCGAGTTTTGTTCTTATAGTAAAATCTGAACCTGTGAAAAATGGTGGGTCAATGTAAATCAGATTTATCTTTCCAGACCAACCTTGCTTAATCAGAGAACTCATAACAAGTTTGTTATCACCCCAGATGAGAAGGTTCTTCCAGTCTTTTGGGTAGCTCTTAGGATATTCGTTTTCAGGATAAAATTGCGAAGGGTCAAAAAGCCCTCCTTCTAAATCCTTTAATCTTGGCTTATTTACAGTTTCAACAACCTGAAATGGGAGATTTGGTTTTTCTATTGGTATTTTCTCCCCTTTCTCATACTTGTCATATTTCTCTGCCCAGAGCAGTTCTACATATTTTTTGTTATTTGCCATATTTATCATCTCCTTGTAACGGATGCCGCCATTTCATATAACTCGTTTATATCCGCACTTGGTTGCGGATATCCCTACGATTTGGAGGTATATCCGCAGTCAAATATACATCATTATCTGTGAGAAATTTTCTCCTTATCTTTTGAGGAGTCCCCCTCGCTGGTAGATCTCCATTTGAATGGGGGAGAAGGGGGGGGCTTTGGTGGTTTGGCCGGTCCCCATCTTTTGAATTTGGCCAGTGAGGAAGTCAACCTCAACCCCGTCCCCATTACGCAGGTTTAATTCCTTGATTCCCGGGGCGACAATTATAGGGAAACCACTGTTTATGGCATTTCTCTCATAGATGGCCCCAAATGATCTCGCTATTATCCCGGAGAGCTTAAGCGCTCGGAAGCAGTCCACTGCCTGTTGCCTGCTTGAGCCACACCCGAAGTTACCCCCCACAACGAGGATATCGTCCGGTCTGGCCTTTTGGGGGAAGTCCTCCCAACCATCGAGGTTGCTAAAGGTATATTGACCCATCTGGGCTATATCAGTAACAGCCAGGTATCTGTTGTGGTAGATCATATCCGTATCGATGTTGTCCTGCTCAATGACCCATACCCTTCCCCTAATCTTTGTTGGCTTTTTGGCCGGAGCGACCTTAGCGGCTGATCCTTTATTTTGGGCCCGGGTGAACCCTGCACCCGCAAAGACAGAGGGCTTTTCCGGTATATTATCCTCAGTGGTAAGGTGGCCGGCGATGGCTGAGGCCGCAACGGTGGCTGGGGAGGCCAACCAGACATCTCCCTCCCCCTGTTTGCCCCGGAAGTTGCGGTTGCCGCTGCTCACGGTTACCTCTCCCGGCCCATTTTGTCCTATCTGCCCGTTGGCGCAGCCCGCACAGCCGGCATTCCCTACCAGGACACCGGCCTCCTTAAATGTGGAGATCAATCCCTCGGCCAGGGATAGTTGCCAGATCCTATCGGTTGAGGGGACTATCTTCAGGACCACTCCCGGAGCTACCTTCCTCTGGTGCAGGATCTGCGCCGCGGCGAGGAGATCCTCATACCGGCCATTTGTGCAGGAGCCAATGAAAGCTGAGTCTATCTTCGTTCCGACCGCCTCAGCAACGAGGACGACGTCCTCCGGATGACCGGGCCGGGAGATGAGGGGCTGTAGATCATCAATATCTATCTCCAGAGTCTGAAGATATGTGGCGTCCTCATCGGCATAGGTGGGGGTGAAATCCCTTTTGCTTGTTTTTTTGCAGTAATCGATAATTGGCTTTGACGGTGGGAAGAGGGTGCAGATACCACCCATCTCGGTGGCCATAGAGGCAATGGTTATCCTTCCGGAGAGGTCAAGTTCCTCTAACCATTCCCCATAAAATTCGGCTGCCAGACCGAGCAGGCCACTGGCCCCCAACTCCCTAAGCAGAGCGAGGGCGACATCCTTTGGCGTGGCCGTTGGCGAAGGTTGACCCAAAAGGTTTATCTTCACTGGGGGGGGAACTTTGAACCAGACAGTCCCCTGAGCAAAGGCGTAGGCTATATCTTGGTCCCCCATCCCTTGCCCCAGGGCACCAATGGCCCCCACTATGTTAGCATGGGAATCCGTGGAGATTAAAGTCTCCCCCGGGCAGATTAGCCCCTCATCAATCGCCAGATGGGTGCCAATGCCCCTGTTTATGTCATAGACTTTGATTCCAGTCTTACGAGCAAAGAGCCTACAGATTTGCTGGTTGCGGGCATACCTTTGATCAGAGCCCCCGGGGTTACAATCAAAGGTGAAGATGGTCTTGGTGGGGTCATCTATGGACAGGCCATATGCTTCTATGTTCTTCACCACATTGGCCCCTCCAAAATCACGGGCAATCCGCAGGTCAATGCCCATATCAACCACATCGCCGGGGCTTACTGCCCTCTCCGCATGCCCTTCAATGATCTTCTCGATTATGGTCTTCCCCATCTCCTCCCTTTAATAGCCACAAGGCTTAGGTGTGTCAAACAGCAGCCACTGATTTCACTGAAACCATAGAACACAAATGACCTATAATGAGATTGTTCCGTCGCCTTGCTCCTCGCCCTGTTAGATAAGTCCCATAATTTTTGGCTCTTGCCAAGATGTTATTGATATCTAACAGGGCGAGCAATGGCGGGACCCTTTACCTGTCATTGCGAGGCTTGCCTTAAGTGGCAGCGAAGTGGCAAGCCGAAGCAATCTCCAACTTCCCCCACATTTTAGTGCAGGCCTTAAGTCAATGCTAAAATCCTAATGCCAAATGACGGAGATACCCAACCCGATCTATTCATAAATTTCCCATGGCTTTATATAATCTGCTGTCTCCTTGTGAGTGGGGGATAACCCATACTCAAAAGCGAGGTAGCAGAACCCCTGTTCTGCCCCGGTCAGATCAGGGGATCTGACCGCTCGGCTATTGTTAATTTTCAGCTACTGGGCGGATTTTTGTGAGCAATTCGGACTAACCCCCGAAGCCTCCCTGAGTAACAAGCCACGGGCTCCAACGGTTTCTTCCGTGAAATCAGTGTAATCTGTGGCTTTTTTTGGTTGTGGCTTCGTTGCGTGAGGGCATTCTCTCTCTAAGTGATGAGTAGTCCCTTCTCCATCATCGCCATTGGATCGTAGAGGGCAAAATCTGCCTGGTGGATGAGGACGGTCTCGATTCTCTGGGGCCTGCCCTCCCCCTCCTTGGAATGACAGGCAACTATGTTAACGATCTCCTCAGGCAGGCCTGCCTGGGCCACAACAATGGCCCCGGAGATGGGGTGGCGAACACATCTGCCGGAGTGGCTTCTGCGGTATTCACTGCCAGATCTCTCTATCTCCAGCAGTTTCCCCACATCGTGGAGCAATCCACCGGCAATGAGCCAGTCAAATTTGATCTCAAACGGCATCCGCCTGTAGTTCCCCTTCATTGCCTTAGCCAGCCCCAGTGCCCCTTCCGTAACGGCAATCGTGTGCTCAATTAGGCTGATGCCCTTGGGATCGATCAGTAGGGTGAAGGGGATCTTGCCCATCTCAACAGCTTTCCATCCTCCCCTTTCTGCCGTAGCAACCCAGATGTCCACAACCTTAGAGCGAAGCAAGGGGTCCTCTATTCTTTTCAATTGTTGGTTAAAGGCATCCTCGATCACTTCTCGATGGGCGGACATCTTAGCTTACCCCCTCAATTAATTCCCCCCAAACTCCCTTCTCCTGCAGGCCGGAGGCCTCCACCTTGACCAGCCTGTTTTCCAATTTCTCCCCCCCCCTGATGTATGCCCGGATATAATTACCCGCCAGGCCGGTATACACCCCTTCCCTTTTACCCTTTTCCACCAAGATATCCAGGGTTTGGCCCAAAAACCTCTCCCGGAACCTACGCCACTTCTCCATCCCCAACCTCCTCATTAGAAGGGACCTCCTCTTTTTCACTGGAGGGTCGACCTGATCCGGGAATTCGGCTGCGAGGGTACCCTTTCGCGGGGAGTAGGAGAAGACATGGAAGTAGGCCAAAGGGAGCTTCTCCACAAGCCGATAGGTATTTTGAAAGGCTTCCTCCTTCTCCCCCGGAAAACCCACCAGGATGTCGGCGCCAATTCCCGCGTAGGGGATCTTTGAGTTTAACTCCCAGATGAGGTTCTCATAGAATTTTGGGTCATATTGTCGGTTCATTAGCTGCAGAATCCCTTTATCCCCACTCTGCAAGGGGATGTGAAAATGGGGGCAGACCTTGGAGGAGCTGGCCACGAAGTCGATGAGCTCCGGGGTGAAATCCGTGGGCTCAATGGAACTGAGCCTCACCCTCCGAGGATAATCCTTTCCCTCGAGCCTCTTGAGGAGCTCGATGAGGTCAGGCCCTAAGTAGCCGATGTTCACCCCGGTAAGGACCACCTCCTGGTATCCGGCCCGGGTCAAGGATTCTATCTGGGAGAGGATTGCCTCTAAGGGGGCGGACCTCGCCCTCCCCCGGGCCAGGGGGACGATGCAGAAGCTGCAGGGGGTGCTGCAACCGTCCTGTATTTTGACGAAGGCCCGCGTGTGGCCCTGAAAACCCCCTATGGCCATTGGGGGGAATGTGGAAAACTGAGAAGGGGGAGAGGTGTAGACCTTTTCCCCGGAGTTGACCTCCCCGAGGTAACGGAGGACATCAGCCTTCTCTCGGTTGCCCAAAACAAGGTCGGCGATCCCGGCGAGGGCCGCGGGGTTGGTCTGCGCGTAGCAGCCAGTGGCGATGATCAGGGAGGAGGGGGAAAGTCGGCGGGCCCTCCTGATGGCCTGGCGGGCATGGTAGTCGCTTTGGGAAGTTACCGAGCAGGTGTTGACCAGATAGAGATCCGCGACCTGAGAGAATTCCACCTCAAGGTAACCGGCCCGCAGGAACTCCTCCCTAATGAACTCCGTCTCAAACTGGTTCAGTTTACAGCCGAAGCTGCGGAGGCCAATCCTCCCCGGGGAAGGCACAATCAATCCTCCTTGGCTGGAGGTATCTCCACAACATCCTTCATCTTCACGGTTTTGGAGGGATGTTGGGCAAGGTATTTATCCAACAGATCCTTCTCTTTGCCCTCGAAATACTCCCTTACGGAGAGGATAATCTTTCTCTCCTCAGCATCGAACTCCACCACCCGTAGGGGGAGCTCATCCTTGAGCTTAAATGCCTCCGAGGGCCTCTTAATCCCCGGTTTCCCCAAATGGGCTAAGGGGACAAACCCCTCCACATCCCCAGGCAGGTTGACCACCACCCCCCTCTCGTAGATCCTGGTTATTACCCCCTTTGTCTCCACGTTTTTGGCATACTTCCCGGCAAGCTCTGGCCAGGGGTTATCCTGGGCCTGCTTGTAGCCTAAGGAGGCCCGGCGGTTCTCCTGGTCGATGTCCAAGACAACCACCTCTACCTTCTCCCCCTTCTTCATCACCTCAGAGGGGTGTTGTACCCTCTTTGTCCAGGACATATCGGAGATGTGGACCAAGCCATCTATCCCCTCCTCCACCTCCACGAAGGCCCCAAATGAGGTGAGGTTCCTTACCCTCCCCACCAGCTTCGATCCTACGGGGTGTCTCTGGGGAAGGGTCAGCCAGGGATCGGGCTCCACCTGCTTAAGTCCCAAGGCAATTTTCTCGTTCTTCCCGTCCACGCTGAGCACAACCGCCTCAACTATATCCCCAATGGCCACGACCTCGGAGGGACGTCTGATATGCTCTGTCCAGGACATGTCGGAGACATGGATCAACCCTTCCACCCCCTTCTCCAACTCCACAAAGGCCCCATAATCGGTGATGCTTACCACCCTTCCTCTTACCTTCATATCCACAGGGTATTTCTCCTCCACATTCTCCCAGGGGTAAGGGGTGAGCTGTTTTAAGCCCAGGGAGACCCTATCCTTCTGGCGATCATAGGTGAGCACCTTCACCTCTATCTCATCCCCTAAGGCCAGTAGTTCAGAAGGGTGGCTGATCCTCCCCCAGGACATATCGGTTATGTGGAGAAGGCCATCTAATCCTCCGAGGTCGACGAAGGCGCCAAAGTCGGTGATGTTCTTTACTACGCCCTTCCTCACCTGGCCCTCCTCTATCTCGGAGAGCAGCTTTCCCCTCTGTTGGGCCCTCTCCTCCTCCAAGATCGCCCGACGGGAGACTACTATGTTCCTCCTCAGCTTGTTCAGCTTGATGACCTTCAACGGTAGGGTCTGGCCCACATATTGGTCAAAATCCCTTACCTGTTTGGTATCTATCTGAGAACCGGGGAGAAAGGCTTCCACCCCGAAGAGGTTGGCTATCATCCCCCCCTTCACCCTCTTCCTCACCTTTCCCTCGATGGGCTCGCCTGTCTCGTAGGCCTTCCTGATCCGATCCCAAACCAAGAGGAAATCCGCCCGCGACTTGGAGAGGACAACCTGGCCATCCTGGTCCTCTATGGACTCCAAGAAGACCTCGATTTCATCCCCCACTTTCACCTCGGGACGATTCCCAAAATCACTCAGAGGAATTATCCCCTCGGACTTAAAGCCCACATCAACTATCACATCATCTCTGTCCACCTTGAGCACCGTCCCCTTGACGATCTCCCCCTCCTTTATCTCCGCCAGGCTGTTTTCGTAAAGCTTGAGTAGCTCCGCAAAATCCTGGGGGGAGAGCTCTAGCTTTGCCTCTGGCTCAGGGGCAGGTGGGATTTCCTCTACCTTCTCCTTCTTTGCTTTGGCCCCTGCTGGTTTTGCCTGGGAGGCCGCCTTAGTCCTCCTCTTGGGGGTTGCTTGCTTCTCTGGCTGGGCCTCTTGCTCATCCGCGGCCTTTTGCTCACCTCCTTTCAGGTTAACCACCTTCTTTTCCTCCTCCTTCTTTTCCATTAAACTAATCCTCCCTCTCTATGTGAACTTGGCCCTATGGACCAGTAACTTTCTTGAATGTAAAATGAAGAATGGAACTTAGCTCCCTTCGGTCGCTAACTTCCCATAGGGGCTCTCGCCCCTTCCCGATGTGCATCGGGACTCGGGTTGCTCCGCTGTCCAGATTGAATCCCGCACTTATGCATAAGTGCGGGACTTCAAACAACCCCCGACATTTCGCAATTTCTTAGAAATTCCGAAATGTTAAATTAAGAATGAAAGGAACTACTGACTGGGGTAGCATAGGGATTCTGACGGCTCGATAATTTCCAATTTCAATTTTCACCTGATTTTCTATTCTCTGACCCCTGAAGACTGATCCTTGGGGGGCTTTCATACGAGCCTCTTAATTTTCCTATCCTCTCCATGACCTTTTGGGCAAATAGCTGATAATCGGTTATCCCTGCCCGGAACGGTAGGCCGAAGCTAATCAGCAGTCTCCTTTTGCGCAGGAAGGCCTGCCGCAGATGATTCGAGTCCTGAATAAGACAGGGGATGACCGGGGCCCCGGAGCGGGTGGCGATCAAGCCCACCCCTGGCCTGCCCCTACCTAACCTCCCCCCTTTTTGTCTCCTCCCTTCCGGGAAGAGTAAGAGGGCATGACCAGACCGGAGAAGGCCTATTGCCCAGGTTATCGCCTGGCTGCTTACCTTCCCTCTTCTCAGGGGATAAGCGTGATAAGCCCTGATGAGTGCGGCAAGGGCCTTATGATGAAAGAGCTCCTCCTTGGCCAGATAGTATGGTTCCCTCCTGCAGACGGCCCCAATGAATGGTGGATCAGCCAAGGAGATGTGATTGGCAGCGATGATCACCCCCCCCTTGCGGGGGATGTTCTCCCTCCCCCGCACCTTGAGGCCAAAGCCAGCCCAGAGCACTAACCTGAGAAAGAGCTGGCTTAACCAGTAGTAGGTCCTCATCCCCTCCTTTTTATCAGGTCCAAAACGGCCTTACCCTCTTCCTCAATGCTCAGGTGGGTGGTGTCAATGAGAACCGCATCCTCAGCCTTCCTCAGGGGACTGTCCTCTCGTTGGGAATCCAGCCTGTCCCTATCAACAATTGCAGCCAACTGCTCCTCGAGGGAGGAGTTGCCCCCCCCCATCCTTAGCTCCTCCATTCTCCTCTTGGCCCTCTCCTCGGGGGTGGCATCCAGGTAGACCTTTAAGTCCGCCTGAGGAAAGACGACAGTGCCAATGTCCCTTCCCTCTACCACTACCCTGCCTTTCTCTCCAAACCTCCTCTGTCTGTCCACCATTATCCTTCTTACCTTGGGGTGGCGGGAGACGAGGGAGACCATGCGGCTTACCTGAGAGGACCTTATCTTCTGGCTCACCTCCTCATCATCCATAATGACTTTTAACCTACTATCCTTTAGAGAAAAGCTAAGCTGCAAGGAGGAGGCCAACTGGCAGAGCCGCTCCTCGTCCTCCCCATTAACCCCTTGGCGGAGAGCCTTTAAGGTGAGGGCCCGATACATAGCTCCTGTATCCAAGTAGGCATAACCCAACCTCTCTGCCACCAGTTGGGCGGTTGTGCTCTTCCCCGAGGCGGCCGGGCCATCAATGGCGATTATCAACCATCTCCTCCCTCAGGCCAACTTCCTTCTTTAACCTGCGAATCTCCTCAGGAGTGAGCCATCGCCACTTCCCCTCTTTTAGGCCCCCCAATTTGAGCCCATTGAAGCCGATTCTCTGCAAACTCAAGACCCTATACCCTATCGCTTTAAACATCCTCCTAATTTCCCTCTTCCTTCCCTCCCTGAGGCTGATCTCCACCAAACTCCCTCCCTGAGGCAAATTGGTTGACCTGTGTAGCTCCGGTTTAGCCCAGCTCCCATCGGCCAACCTCACCCCTGACCTGATCAGCTCCAGATCCCTTCCCCTTATCCTTTCCCTGATAGCTACTAAGTATCTTTTCTCCACCCCCCATCTGGGATGGAGGAGCCTGTGGGCCAGTTCCCCATCATTTGTCAGGAGAAGGAGGCCCTGGGAGTTGTAATCGAGCCTCCCCACAGGGAAGAGCCCTTTAGCCCCTGGTTTGAGGAGGTCGAAGATTGTCGGGCGGCCAAACCGATCGGAGGAGGCAACCAAGAACCCTTTTGGTTTGTTGAGGATGAGATAGGTGGGTTTAAAATCCCCCTCTACCTCCCTACCGTCAACCCAGACCCTCTCCCTCTGTGGGTCAATCACTCTCTCTGGGGAGGAGACCTTCTCCCCCCCCACCCTCACCCTTCCCTGGGCAATGAGCATTTCAGCTCCCCTCCTGGAAGCTATGCCCATCTGAGAGAGGAACTTGTTCAGCCTTAGGCTGGCCATTGTTTGAGAGTTCCTTCCATCTGGGAAGATCGGAGAGCCTTTTCAGGCCAAAATACTGCAGAAAGGATTTGGATGTTCCATAGAGAAGCGGTCTCCCCACAGAATTTCCCCGCCCTTTGATTCGAATGAGACCCCTCTCCAGGAGGGTCTTGAGGACGCCGTCAGCATTGACTCCTCTAATGGCCTCAATTCGGGGACGGTTGATGGGTCCTCTATAGGCGATGATGGCCAGGGTCTCTAAGGCCTGGGGGGAAAGCCTTCTTTTCCTCTCTGCGAGCAGTTTCTCTACCCAGGGAGAGAAGTGGGGGAGGGTAAAAAACTGGTAATCGCCCGCGATTTCCTGGATACGGAAACTTCTGCCCTCGTTCTGATAACTTAGGTTTAGGCCCTCCACTATCCTCTGAATCTGCCCAGGTTTGATGCCTCCCATTAGGTCACTTAGCTTCTGAGGGGAGAGGGGAGAGGTGGCCACAAAGAGAAGGGCCTCAATCGCCTGCCGCAGCTCTTCATCCCTCATCCCGGTAGGGGGCAAATGAGTATCTCATCAAAAGGGGCCTCCTGCCGGAGGATAACTTGTCTCCTTTTGGCCAGCTCCAGGATGGCCACGAAGATGAGAACCAGGGCTATCCTGCGCGGATCCTGGCGCAGGAGTTCGGTGAGTCTAATCTCCCTTCCTCCCTCTAAGCTTCTGAGCAAGAGGTCCATCTTCTCCCTGATGGTCACCTTGTCGAGGGAGATAGTATGGGGGGTGGCTTTGGGAGCATTATCCAAAGCCTCCCGGCATGCCCTCCAGAGGAGAAAAGAGTTTATCTCCTGGGGGGAATCATCTCCAGGTGGATAGGCTACCTCTCCCCTGGGGTAGAAGCGAAATCTCTCCCCCTCCATTCCTCTAAGCTGCTCAGCCAGCTCCTTGAACCTCTTATACTCTATGAGCATCTCGGTAAGCTCCTGACGAGGGTCAGGCTCCTCGAGATCATCTCCTAGAGGTCGAGGAAGAAGCATCTCTGCCTTTATCCTGAGCAGGGTAGCAGCCATAACCAAGAACTCACCGGCCACTTGCAGGTCCAAGGATCTCATAAATTTGATGTAGTTGAGGTACTGATCGGTTATCTTGGCTATGGGTATGTCGTATATGTCTAACTCCTCCACCTTTATCAGGTGAAGGAGGAGATCCAATGGCCCCTGAAAGGAATCGAGCCTTACCTGATAGGACAACTCACCCATCAGGAGACAACCCCTAACTTCATCGCTTCCCTCACCTGAACCATAGTTGCTGAGGCCACCTCCCTTGCCCTCTGAGCCCCCTCCTGAAGGATATTTTCAACCTGGGAGATATCCCTCTCCAGCTCCTTTCTCCTCTTCCTGAAGGGGGATAGAAAATCGATTAACCTCTCGGCCAGATTCCTCTTGCAGTCCACACAGCCCAGGGCTCCACTGCGACAGCCGCTCTCTATCTCCGGGATTTGGGCTGGATTAAATTTTTGATGGTAGACAAAGATGGTGCAGACTTCGGGGTGGCCAGGATCATTCCTGTAAATCTTCTGGGGGTCAGTGATGGCTGACAGCACCTTTTCCCTTATCTTATCCGGGGGATCAGAGAGCAAGATGGTGTTGCCCACAGACTTGCTCATCCTCTTCCCATCGACCCCCGGCAGCCTGGCAAACTTGGTAAGCTTGGCCTCAGGCTCGGGGAAGACCTCCCCGTAAAGGCTGTTAAACCGTCGGGCTATCTCCCTGGTTATCTCAATGTGAGGGAGCTGATCCTCGCCCACAGGCACCAGGTCTGCCTTATAGATGAGGATATCGACGGCCATGAGAACAGGGTAGCCAAGATGGCCAAAGGAGATTCTCCCCTCTAAGTTAAGGTCTTTTACCTGCTCCTTAAGGGCGGGGTTTCTCTCCAGCCTGGAGGTGGTGATCAACATAGAGAGGAGGAGAAAGAGCTCCGCGTGTTCCTTGATCTGAGATTGGATGAAGATGGGGCTGAGCTTGGGGTCTATCCCAGCTGTGATCCAGTCTATGACCATATCTACCGTATTCTGGTGAATATCGGCTGTATTCAAATCAGTGGTGAGCACATGCCAATCGGCTACTAGGTGAAAGTTCTCGTATTCGCCCTGAAGCCTCACCCAATTCTCCAATGCCCCCACATAATTTCCCAGATGCATCCTGCCAGTGGGCCTCATCCCACTTAATATCCTTCTCTTCTTCATTGGATTAACTCAAGAAAAGGTATGGTTTCCATTTCAAATCGGATATACCGATGAAATGCTGGATATAGGTGATATATGTCGGTCTGGAAGGGGTCTTAAGCAGTTTCATCCCGGCCTCCTCTGGGGAGCGATTCCCTTTTCTATTGTTGCAATCGGTGCAGGCGCAGATAAGGTTTTCCCAGACATCCTTTCCTCCCAATTTGCGGGGTATAATATGATCCACGGTGAGGGGTTTGCTGGCGCTGCCACAATACTGGCATCTGTATCCATCTCTCTTCAATATGTTTCGGCGAGAGAGGATTATTCTCCTGCTAGGACGGGAGATAAAGAATATCAGCCTCACCACACTGGGAAGGGGATAGACCAAGGATACGGAATGGATGAATTTGCCATCCTCTTCCACTATTTCCGCCTTACCTAAGAAGATAAGTATAATAGCCCTTTTGGCCGTGCATACCCCTAAGGGCTCATAATTTTGGTTTAAGACCAGGACCCTTCTTTCTAACATCGGCCAGCACTCCCCCTTTAGAGCTTTAAAATAACAAATAGGTAAATTGTTGTCAACAACTTTCCCCGCTCTATTTTGAAAGGACCAGATAGAGGGGTGGGTATGGCCAGGGGCCAAGCACTGCAAGGGGGCCATCCTAAACCTTTGGCCACTTTGAGGCAACTTCCTAAAGGTTCTTCCCCCGCAATCTATAGTGAAATCTCATGGGAAATTCCTCAGGGGGTTAATTTTTTGGGGAATTCTCCGGTGAACCCCAAAAAAGGACTTGACAAAGGGGAACAAATTTGTTATTAATTAGGTGAAATCATTAAAAGGACCGGTGTGATGAAGAGAAAACTAATGTTGGCGACAGCCATCCTTCTGCTGGGATTAGGAGGGACATCCCTCTCTACTGCGGGATCGGGTGTGGACTACAATGAGGCCGAGCCCTGGGATGACATCTATAACCAAAACAAAGATGGTTCGACCAACCCTGACACCAGTGCCATTGTGCTTCCAGATCGAGGCACATCCCACTCCCCCCAGTCCCTTTTTCTAAATAAATCCGCCAAAAAGGGCCGGGTGCGGCGAGGGAAGTTAGCTTCCCTCTGGTCCCAAATCAGATATTTCATCATCTCCCTTTGGAGATAACCCGGGGAGAGCTAAAGATGGGAGAATTTGAGAGGTTAACCAGGGAAGCCCGCAAGGAGGCGGCGTTGGGTAATTATCGGGAGGCGTGCCAGGGATATAGAAAGGGCCTCCAAATATCCAATGCGCTTTCTCAGGCAAGGGCAAAGGTAGGCATAGAGTTGGCTGACTGCCTCTATCGGCTGGGAAAGTTTCGCTATGGTCTAAGGCAAACAGGCAAGGTGGAAAGGTCGGCTTGCGGGCCGCAGGAGCGCTACCGGCTGCTTATCTTAGAGGCCAACCTGCGGCTGGAGTTGGGGGAATATGACAAGGCAAAGGAGATCGCCCAGGGTGTCTTTGAGGAGCTTCTGGCTACCAGCGAACATGGGCTTTTGGCCGATGCCGAGCACTGCCTGGGCAGGATCTCGCTCCGTAAGGGCAATCTAAGGGAGGCGAAGGATTACTTCGAGGATAGCCTCTCCTCCTTCCGATTGATCAACGAAAAGAAGGGGATGCTCAAGGCCATAAACAGCTTGGCCCAGGTCGCCTTTATGACTGCGGAGTGGGATGAGGCTTTGAAGTACTTGCAGAAGGGGTTGCGGATCTGCCCTCTGGAGTGGGAGAGGGAAAGAGCGGCCCTGATGGGGAATTTGGGTACCCTCCACCGGAGGATGGGAAAGTGGAGGGAGGCCCTGAACCTTTTGGAGGCGAGCTTAGAGCTTAAGCTGAAGATAGGGGAAGCCCTCCCCATCGTGAATGGTTACATCTCCTTGGGGAGGATCTACATAGTGCAGAGGAGATGGGGGGAGGCTGAGAAATTCCTGCAGAAGGCTCTTGGCCTTTGTCAGGGGCATAGTTACCCCAGACAGGAGGCGATGAGCCTGGAATCTTTGGGTGATTTGGCTAAAGAAAAAGGGGACTTTGAACCATCTTCTGGCTACTATCAAAGGACATGGGAGATTGCCAGGAAGTTGGCCCCCCGGGGAGACCTGGTCAACCAGGTGCAGAGGAGGAGGGCAGAGCTTTACCTTGCCGCGGGGGGAGATTTAAAAGAGGCCACGAGGTGTGCCCAGGAGGCCCTAGGGATCTCTCAGGACCTGAAAGATGGATTTGAGGAAGGTTGCTGCTATCGGGTTCTGGCTCTCATCTCTCAGGCAGAGGGGGACAAGAGAGCAGCCGAAACGAATTTCCGCAAGGCCGTTGAGGTCTTTAAATCCATTGGGGAAAGGTTTGAACAGGGGAAGACGATTCTTGTAGAGAGCAGGTTTAGCCTTCTCGCCCCTCAGAAAGATGAGGGGAGGAGAAGGACCATCGAACAACTGAGGGAAGCAAGGAGGACATTCCAGGGATTGGGGGCCCATTATGAGGAGGGCTTAGTGGAGATCGAATTGGCCAAAGCCCAGATGAACGGGACAAATCCAGACTGGGCCCTGGGGCCGTTGGAATCGGCTGAGAGGATTTTTAGAAGGATAAGTGAAAAGGATGGTCTCAAGGAGATATTGACCTTGAGGGTTAAAATGGAGGAGAGATTGGCCGCCTCCTCCCTTCTGATTAGGGAGGAGAGGACTGCTTTAGATAGGCTTGACCACATCTCCCCTGAGGATATGGAGCTTCTGCTCCGTTTTCTCTCCGAGAGAGTGCATGCCGAGCGAGGTTTTATCGCCTTCCGCCCTAATACTAACAGCGAACTTACCTTAATGAGCAGGTACAACCTGAGCCCCGCAAAGGCCAAATTCCTTTTAAGCTACTTGAAGAATTTAGCCAGTAGAACAATCAGTCCTGGTCAGCCGTTTATCTGCACTTCGGTGGTTCATAATCAAGTCTTCGCTACCTTAAAAAAGGAGAAAGTGGAGAATTTTATGGTTTTCCCCTTTGGGGACAACTCCATTGAGGGTTTCCTCTATGTTGACCGCACCCCAACTGGGGGCAAAGGGGCATTTGACCAAAAGGACCTGAATTTCTTCGTCCTCGCGGCTGATATCCTCCAGCTCAAGGCGGCAGAGCTTCAAAAAGAGGAGCTGCTCAGGGAAAACCTCTATCTCAGGGAGAGATTGGAGGAGAAGTATGGTTTCGGGAGCATAGTGACCATTAACCCTCAGATGGAGGAGGCTCTGAGAACTGCCAATAGCTTCAAGGATTCTTATCTCCCCATCCTGATCACTGGGGAGACAGGGACGGGCAAAGAGCTTATTGCCCGGGCCCTTCACTATAGCAGCCAAAGGCGCAACAAAAATTTTGTGCCGGTAAACTGCGCTGCCTTTACCGATACCCTCCTGGAGAGCGAGTTTTTCGGTCATAAGAAAGGTTCCTTTACCAATGCTATACAGGATAAGAAGGGGCTATTTGAGGAGGCCCAGGGGGGGACCCTCTTCTTAGATGAGGTGGCCAATGCCAGTGAGTGGCTACAGGCCAAGCTCCTTAGGGTATTAGAGGAGATGGAGATAAGGAGGTTGGGAGAAACCAGATCTCGGAAGATAGAGGTGAGCATAATCTCGGCCACCAATAAGGACTTGGAGAAGGCTGTAGAGGCCAGCAGGTTCCGTAAGGACCTCTACTACAGGCTCACCGGGGTGGAGATAAGGCTTTCCCCCTTAAGGGAAAGGGAGGAGGATATCCCTCCACTCATCTACCATTTTCTGGAACTCTTCACGGAGAAGAGGGGGGGAGAGGTAAAGGGGGTAAACAAGGAGGCGATGGAGCTTCTGACGGCCTACCACTGGCCGGGGAATGTAAGACAGTTAAAAAACGAGGTGGAGAGGGCCACGATCTTAGCCTCCGGTGATAGGTTTATTTCCCCAGAACATCTCTCTCCTGCCCTGAGGTCACAGGTGTTTACCTTGGATGAACAGGGGCCCGGATCTCTTCCCCATCAGTTAGCCGAGTTTGAGAGGGAGAACATTTTAGGGGCCCTACAGAGGAGCAAATGGGTGAAGACAAAGGCAGCTACGCTCCTAAAAATCCCCGAGGCTACCCTTAGGAGGAAGATGAGAAAATATGAGTTGGAGGGAGGGGGCCTCGTTGAGCTTTCTGGATCGTCATTTGTGGCGAATAACTAACTTCTTAATAATTAAATGGTTACCAAATTTGTATCTTCTTAATCGTCAATTTTGGCGGTTATAAGCCTATCCATGCTATCTCCTCTGAGACAAATTAATTTGGTTGTCCTGTAAACCCTTTTAAAACGAGCAGTTAGCTTCCTCTTAATTTTTTTCTATATTATCTGAATTTGGCACGGTTTTTGCAATCATATTAATTGTAATTAAAAATTAGGCGGGTAAGTAAGCTTCTGTTTTTCTCCCGTGGCTTTGTGCGGAAGCCGAAAACTCGCCGAATGTAAAAGGGGCGGATTTAAGTCCGCCCCTTTTCATTATTGCCCGGGGAGATAGGATCAATTGCCAGGTGGATTACTGCTTAGCTATTCCAAAGGCGAGAAAGCAGAGAAAGGGCTCTTCCACAGTCAAATGAGGGCATCTGATGCGGTATCATCGGTGGCTTGCAAGAATTAAGCCCAGAGAGCGGGCTATGGGCGCATAGAATAAGATTGCTTCGTCGCTTTGCTCCTCGCAATGACCCATTCTTTTGCCTGTCATTGCGAGTCCCAATGAAAATCGGGACGAAGCAATCTCCAAGTTCTACCGCACTTTAGTGCGGGTTGGGCCCCTTCAGGCCCCTATGGGGCTGAAGCCCCCAAGAGGTTACCCCGGCTAAAGCTGGGTAGAAGAGATGAAAAACGATCTACGATAGTGGTTTTTTGTCTGTGAACCCCGTAGCCCTTGTTTGGTAGCAACCGCAAAGCCACTAAGATCGCAGAGAAAATAAAAAGCAAAAGAGAGATGAAATAAAACGATTAGTTAATAATCTTTAAACTTTGCGTCCTTTGCGACTTTGCGGTGAATTATTTGGTTGCGGCTTTGCCGCACTGTGTAATTCCACGAGATTCCGTGCTGTTACCTTTATTCCATATTTAAAGCCTTGTTAGATTATCCCCAGTTCCCTCCCTACCCTTCCCAAGACCTCTAAGACCCGGTTTAACTCCTCCTTTGTATGGGTGGCCATATAGCTCGTCCTGATTAAAGACCTCCCTGGGGGGACAGCAGGGGGGATGGCTGGATTAGCAAATATCCCTTCTTCAAAGAGCCTCCGCCAGTAAGTAAAGGTCTTCATCTGATCGCCGATTATAAGGGGAATCACCGGGGTTTGGCTTGTGCCCGTATCAAAGCCCATATCCTTAAAGCCTTTTAACATCATCCGGGTATTTTCCCAAAGCTTTCTCCTTCTCTCCGGTTCGGTCTTAATTATCTCTAAGGCAGCCAGAACCACCGCCACTGAGGCCGGAGGGGGGCTGGCGCTGAAGATCAGGGCCCGGGAGGTGTGTTTGATAAAGTCAATTACCTCCTCCTGGGCGACGATAAATCCACCTATGGAGGCAAAGGACTTGCTAAATGTGCCCATAACTATATCTACCTCATCCGTCAGGCCAAAATGTTCTGCTGTCCCCCGGCCATTTTCCCCTAATACCCCTATGGAATGGGCATCATCCACCATAACCCTGGCTCCATACCTTTTTGCCAACCTAACTATGTTGGGCAGATCAGCTATATCTCCCTCCATGGAGAAGATGCCATCTACCACGATAAACTTTCCTTTCCCCCCACAGGTTTTCAGCGCCCTTTCCAGATCTTCCATATCGTTGTGTTTGAACTTCATAAGCTTGCCAAAGGAGAGCCTACAACCATCTAAGATGCTGGCGTGGTCAGCCCGATCGGTAATGACCACATCTCCCCTGCCTACCAGGGTGGAGATCGCCCCTAAATTGGTTTGAAAACCCGTGGAGAAGACCAGGGCAGCTTTCTTCCCCATAAATTCCGCCAGCTTGACCTCGAGCTCCTCATGGATATCCAGGGTGCCGTTTAAGAACCTTGAACCCGTGCATCCACTACCATATTTTTTTACCGCCTTTATGGCTGCCTCCTGCAATTTGGGGTGGGAGGTAAGCCCCAAATAGTTATTGGAACCTATCATAATCATCCTTTTGCCCCTTATGGTTACCTGAGAGCCCTGCCCGGATTCTATGGCCTGAAAATAGGGATAGTATCCGGCCCTCCTGGCTTCCCGGGCGGCGGTGTAGCGGAAACATTTTTCGAAGATATCCATATCTTCCTCTCGTCTCTAACCTTAAAAGGGTTCCTTTGAAGCTGACTCCTGCGGTGTCAAATATTTTACAATTATAAGCCCCCTTGAAAACCCAAAGGGATTATTGAGCAGCCTGCCCACCGGCCTTCAAACCCTTCTTTAGGGAGGAAGCAACTCCAATACCTCCCCAGATCATCCCCAAGTAGGAGGTCCAGATCCTCCACAAGAGCACCGATACCCCAACTAAGTATTTGGGAACGAATAAGGCAAAAAATCCCGCATAGCTGAGCTCGCTTACCCCACTTCCCCCCGGGGTGGGAGCGAAATAGAGGATAGGCCGCAAGAGGAGTTGAATGAGGAAGAAGCGAAAAAGCGGCGGCTTAATGCCCCACCCCCAGCAGATGATCAGGCTAATGGCGAACTCCCAGAAGAAGGAGAAGAGGATGCTCCCCTCAGCGAAAAGAAGGCTCTTCTTCCCCTTGGTCAGGTAATGGGAGAGCTGTTCGCTCAACAGGTCCACCTCCTTAAACGCCTCCTCCTTAACTTTGCCTACCTTATCCGGCTTTAAAACCTTCAGCTTGGGAAGCCGCTCTATTACCCAGGCGGAGAAGGCCTTTATCCGGCTGGGGAAGAAAATAGCCAGGATGAAAAAGAAGAGCGCTAAGCCTATGGGGAGGAAAATTCCCTTCAGTATGCGGGAAAAGAGCAAGTTTACCTTAATGCCTGGATAGGAGGTAAAGGGAAGAGGGATGAGGAGGAGGAAGAGAAAAAGGGGAAGTATGGCCCGAAAAGCGGTTATCCCGGCACTTCTGCCTGGGGAGATGTTCTCTCGATAGAGGAGGTACCCCTGATAGGAGGTCGAACTAAAGAGAACGGGAAAGGCAATGGCCAAAAATGAGCTTTGCATCCTCATTTCTGTAGCTTTCCACACCCCTATGCGCACCTTTGAACCCCCTCTCACCAGGATGTCAATGCTCAGGCCATCGCAAAGCCACTTCAGGGCCGTAGCCAAAATTAGCAGAGGAAGAAAGGAGAAATTAAACCGAGTGATGGCCTTCCAGGTCTGGCGATCAGAGGTAAAGACCAGGAGGGCCAGCAAAGCGATCAAGCTGATGCTTATATATAGGTACAGCCCTTTCTTAAAGTACTTAGCCACAGTCTATTTTAAGCTACTGCTGTCTTTCCCCTTTCTGGTCCCACATATTCCTTCTCCCAGATGGGATTGGTCAACTCCTTCACCTTATCTCCATAGGCTACCATCCCCTCATAATAGCCCCTGTCCTTTATCGCTGCCTCAGCATTGGCATCCACCGGCCAGGCTCCCCCCTCCTGCAAAGCCTTCCGAAATGCCCGATGATTGTCCCTGATCACACAAGGTGTCACCAGATTCCCCATCTGATCAGGCCTCTTCATATACCCATACTCCCTTTGCCACTTCCTGATGGCTTCAAAGAAGGGAGATGCCAACACCGTGTCCAGATCACCCCCCTCCTCATAAACCTTCACTATGTTATGGGTGCTATAGGGAACAAACACGCAGGGCATCACATCCCCATTCCAGTCTATGTAAAAATATCCCCCCGGCCTGCCCGCTGAGATACACCCATTGCTCACCGGCCCGCTATTCCAGAAATCGGCGATGAATATCTCCTTCTCCCTCACCAACTCCTGCTCCCTCTCATACATCCATAACCTCTGCTCGGGAGTGACCATCATATCTAAGCTATACCTCCGCCCTATGGGCATATACTGAAATATCCACCCATAGATCGCCCCCTGCTCTCCAAAATAGAAGTCTATAAACTTGTCACCTAACACCACCTCCGCATTCCCCCGCAGGGCAGTAATGGAGATGCCGAAGGGGACCCCCACTTTCCTTAAATTATCAAAGGCCTGCAAAATCTTCTTGTGCACCCCCTTGCCCCGACGGGCATCGGTCTCCGCCGCAAACCCCTCCACCGAGATAGCCGGCGTGATATTCCCCACCTGCGCCAACCTCCCGGCTACCTCCCTGCTTATCAGGGTCCCATTGGTGTAAACCAGGAAGAAGTTGTCCGCATGGGCTGCCGCCAAGTCGATTATCCCCTTTCCCCCATCGGACCACAGAAAGGGCTCCCCCCCGGAGATAACGGTAAAATGAGAGCCCCACTTTTGGGTCTTTTCCCTTACTATCCTGTCCACTACCTCATAACTGAGGCTCTCCTGGCTCGCCCCAGAGCTGGCCGCATAACACCCCTTACACCGCAAATTGCACCTCTTAGTCGGCGATATCGTCAGAAAACCTGGAGGGGCTTGGCCAAACTTCTCCCTAAACCTCTCCCTGTAGTTTACATCGTCAAACATAATCTCAGAAACCAGAACCTTAGAGAGGCTCTCCCTTACCGAAGGGGAGATCCTTCCCTCTTGCACGGCCTTAAGCAGGGAGTGGAACATATCCCGGATCGTATAGAATTTGTCCTCCTGCATCCGACGAGGGAAGCCCAGTCGATTTTTAATTATCAATTTGTTGTATATCTTCCTTTCGACCAATTTGACCACTGCCTTACTCAACAGCCCTTCCCTGGTGAGGATATTCACCAATCCTAAGATACCCTCCTTGAGTATGGCGTCCCCCCTGCCGATGGTCATTCCTTCCCTCCTTTCTCTCCTCAGGTTTTTAGTCCTCCCCTTAAGCCACATTCTCCATTTTTCCCCTTTCTGGTCCCACATACTCCTTCTCCCAGATGGGATTGGTTAGCTCCTTCACCTTATCTCCATAGGCTACCATCCCCTCATAATAGCCCCTGTCCTTGATCGCTGCCTCAGCATTGGCATCCACCGGCCGGGCTCCCCCCTCCTGCAAAGCCTTCCGAAATGCCCGATGATTGTCCCTGATCACACAAGGTGTCACCAGATTCCCCATCTGATCAGGCCTCTTCATATACCCATACTCCCTTTGCCACTTCCTGATG
>Ga0315533_1001142_pt1 | contig 20862 bp, 17 predicted proteins | sample SalMarSW160130MG_FD_203081 | JGI IMG/M metagenome (GOLD analysis project Ga0315533, IMG submission 203081) | Salt marsh sediment microbial communities from the Plum Island Ecosystem LTER, Massachusetts, United States - Salt Marsh Sediment SW1601-30 ... | reverse complement strand
CTTATCGGCTGGTTCATTCGGAACATGACCCGGGGGAAGGTATAAGGATGAGGAGTAGACCGGCAACGCCCGGTCTAGGTTCGGCCGAACTTACCAGCGAAGCCTCTGTTGGACCTCGGTAGTGCGGAATCCAGAGCAGTGAGCGCAGGATCGAAAGTGTAGGATTAATCCACAGGCCAATCCAGTCTTCATCCTTCCATCCTTGATATTTCCATCCTTCATCCTTCACGGGGTCCGAATTGTACTTTTGCAAGCAAGCTGGTGTAAAGTGAAAGCAAGGTCAACCATAACGCGGAGGCTTGCGCAATGAATGGCAAAAGGTGGCTTGCAGGCGCCCTGGTGTGCGCGATGCTGTGCGCGATGTTCCTGCTCGTGGTCGACCAGGCCTACGCGGCCAGGGGCGTAGGCGACCTCGACAGGGAGCTCGGGCAACGGCGCGGTGTGAGTGGCGCACTGGCATCTACGAAGAAAGAGGACGAAGGCAAAGGCCCGACGAAGTTTCAGATGTTCTTAGGACTCGGGTCTATTTTCGTGATGATCGCCGTGGTGAAGTGGCTTTAGCACCGCGCTACGGGCGGCCGTGGCATTGCCGGGTGGGTGCGCCTGGATCGGTGAGTGGCTGGGCATAGAGGAAAGACTTTGGGCGAGCGCGTTCTGATCCTGGACGACGATGGAGCAATTCTCGATCTCCTGGGGCAATATCTCACGACGCAAGGCTACGAGTGCTCCTTGTGCCCTACGGGCGCCGAAGCCTTCGACCAGCTTAAGCAGGACTCGTTCGCTCTCCTCCTGGCCGATATCGGCTTGCCGGACATGGACGGACTGGACGTTGTGCGAAAAGTGCGCCAGACCGATAGCGAGATCGGCATTATTATCATAACGGGGCTGAGCGAAGTTTCCGCTGCAGTGGAAGCCATGCGCGCGGGGGCGGACGATTATCTGGTCAAGCCGCTCAAGTTTAACGAGATTTCCGTGTCGGTCTCGAAAGTCCTCGAAAAGCGCAATCTTGTCATCGAAAACCGCCGATATCAGGAGGACCTCGAATTGCGGGTGCGGGCCGCCACTGAGAACCTCGAGCGGACTAACCGGGAACTGAGCCACACCAAAGAGTATCTCGAGAACCTCTTGCACAGTACCGTCGACACGATCATTACGTATGACCAAACGGGCAAGATCGGCTTCGCGAACGAGGGTGCGTTGCAGATGTTGGGGTATTCGAAGGATGAATTGCTGGGGACGTTGGTGGCGAACCTCTTCGTGGGCGGCCACGAGGAGGCGCGGAAGTTCTGGCATTCCATTGAGGGCGAGAAGCCGCGCGAGAATTACGAAAGCGAACTCAAGCACAAAGACGGCCATGTGATCCCTGTAAACATGTCGGTGTCGCCGGTGCGCGACGCGAACGGGCAGGTTGCCTCGTGGCTGGCCATTGGCAAGGACATTACGGAGCAGAAACGGCTCGGCCAAGAACTCAAGGAGATGTCGATCAAGGACTCCTTGACAGGGCTGTATAACCATCGGCATTTCTACGAGCGGCTTGGGCCAGAGATCGAGCGTGCCCTCCGCCAGAAACATCCGCTCTCGTTGCTTCTCCTTGACCTGGACCGGTTCAAGCCGTACAACGACCGCCACGGCCATCTCGCCGGGGACGACGTGCTGCGGGCCGTGGGTGAGGTGATTGGGGAGTGCACCCGTGTGCACGTCGACCTGGAGTTTCGGTACGGCGGCGACGAGTTCACCGTGATTCTCCCCGAGGCCGAGGAAAAGCAGGCGCACCATATCGCCGAGCGTATTCGGGCCACCTTGGAGCAGCGGCGGTTCGAAGGCGTTTCCATAAGCATCGGCGTGATGGAGTATCAGCCCGAGCTTTCCTTGGAGCAGTTCGTTCAATACGCGGATGCCATGATGTATGAAGCGAAGCGCTCGGGGGGAAACCGGGTGTGTGTGTTTGACCCGCAGGTATGCGCAGACGTGCTTCGCGGGACAATTGCCGCCGCGAGCTTGGCCCAGGAAGAGAAGCAGGGATGAAGTTCGGCATTTGCAGCGAGATTTTCCAAGCATGGAACGACATTGGACGCACGATAGACTACGTGAAGGAAATTGGGTACGACGGACTCGAGATCGCCCCGTTTACCCTCTCGCCGTATGTGACCGATATCTCCGCTCGAACACGCCAAGAGATCGTCGTTCGCGCGGAACAGGCCGGCCTGGACATCCTGGGCATCCACTGGGTGCTGGTCGGACCGGATGATGTGCACATCAATCACCCGGATAAGGCCGTGCGCGATCGGACAGCGCAGTACCTGATCGACTTGGCGCATTTCTGCGGCGATATCGGCGGGCAAGTCATGATCTTCGGATCGCCCAAGCAGCGCAATGTCATCGAGCCGCTTACATACCAACAGGCCTTCGACTATACGCGCGCGGCCTTCGAGAAGGCCATGCCCACATGCGAAGCGCGTGGCGTTACCATTTGCATGGAGCCACTTACTCACCTCGAGACCAACTTCTGTCAGACTGCCGAGGAAACCGTGGGGCTCATCGACGCGGTCGATCATGCGAATTTCCAGTTGCTCCTGGACACGAAGGCCATGGCATTCGAGAAGGAGAGCCGGCCGGACCTGATTCGGAAGTACGCGAAATACCTCAGGCATTACCATGCCAACGACGAGAACTTAAATGGCCCCGGCTGGGGCGATGTAGATTTTGGACCCATCTTCGAGGCGCTTCGCGACATCAACTACACGGGCTACATGTCTGTCGAGGTGTTCAACTTCGAGCCCGGTCCCGAAGCCATCGCCACCAAGAGCCTAGAATATATGCAGAAAGTGGCTGGGCGTTAGTTGTTGGTCGCGAGTTCCCAGTTGCTACACGGAAATCCCGCGTTGCATTCGTGATCCGTCATTATGGACTATTGATTTACCCCGGGAAGCGTGCGACGAGCCCCGTAAGAAGCGTAAGCGCGGTGTGGATGGCCTCGTCGTTGAAGTCGAAGCCCGGGCTGTGGAGCGTGGGAGGGGATTCTCGGTTGCCGGAAACGTTGCCGAGCCAGATGAACGCGCCGGGAACTTTCTGGAGGTAGAAGGCAAAATCCTCCGCGCCCATTGAAGGGTTTGCCACCTCGACGAGCTTGTCCGGTCCCAGTGTTTCAGCAACGGTGTCGCGGACGAACTGGGTCATAACAGGGTCGTTGATGGTGGGTGGATAGTTCACGCCACCAAAGTGAACTTCGGCTGTGGCGCGCAGTGCGCGGGCGGTGTGGTCCGCCAGGCGGCGGATGGCACGGGCGATGGTTTCAGTGGTTTCGGTGGTAAGCGCCCGGATTGTACCCTCAAGCGTGGCGGTGTCAGGGATAATGTTCGAGGCCGTTCCAGCTTTGATGCGCCCTATGGTAACAATCCCGGCCTTGCAGGGGTCGAGTTCGCGGCTGGTAATAGTTTGCAGAGCTGTGGTGATGTACGCCGCCACCACGACTGGATCGACGCCCGAGGCCGGGTCGGCGCCATGGCAACCCTTGCCGTGCACATCCACGCGGAACCAGCCTGCGCCGGCCATGATGGCGCCGGCGCGAAGACCGACGTGGCCCACGGGTATCTTCGGCCAGGCATGCAGTGCGAATACGGCGTCGACATCATCGAGAACCCCCTCGCTCACCATGTAGCGCCCCCCACCAGCCGATTCCTCCGCTGGTTGGAAGACGAACTTCACGTTGGCGTTGAGTTGGTCCAGGTGTTCCGCAAGCACCCTCGCCGCGCCGCACAGACATGCCATGTGCCCGTCATGTCCGCAGGCATGCATACGGTTGGGGATCGTGGATGTGTAAGGCCGGCCCGTATTTTCCTGAATCTCGAGTGCGTCCATATCCGCCCGGAGCGCAATGGTCTTATCACCTGCGCCTTTGAGCGCCGCCACGAGCCCCGTCCCTTTCGCATACCCCCGTGTGTAGGGGATGCCGGCTTCCTCGAAAAACCGCGCGATCCGGTCCGAGGTCCACTGTTCTTCGAAGCGGACCTCCGGATGCGCGTGCAACTCGTGGCGCAGAGCGACGATCTCTGGCACAATCTCACGAATGGTAGCGGCAAATTCGTCCGTCATGGCGCGGCATGATCCTTGCAACGAGGAGACTCTTCGCTACGCTCAGAATGACACAAGAGCCGTTGGTGTGGCAAAAGGACTGATTCAACCCTCCGGGATCGGCTTTCTGGCTAGGCTGCTACAATTTCAGTTTCGTTCCCGGGAAGGCCACGATATTGAATTCGACCCCAACATCCCAGCCCGACTCACGCTCGGTTACCTGCAGGGTCATATCCCAGCAGTGGAGCCGGCGGCGTAACTCACACCTTTGACGAACGAGCCGATCGCGCTCGAAATCGTAGCGCTGTTCGAAGGCGATGCCCCAATTCTCGCCCAACTTGTAGCCGAGGCCGTAGAGCAGCTCCCGGTTGAACACCCGGCGCCGTGTCTCTGTGTAAGCGAACCCGAGACGTCCGTTCAAGTTGCCACCAAGTAGTGTGTCATCGTAGTAGAGGTACGATAGCAATCGATCGTAGTCGCCATAGCGCGCGTCGTATTGATAGGCACTTTCCCAATCCAGGGGATGGCCGACTACCTGGTCGTACAGCGCCAGGAGCGCGCGCTGAATGAAAAATGGTTCATCAAGATCAATTTCATCAGCAATGATGTGGCGCTCCCCGATGACCTGCCATCCCCACCAGGGCCGCGGCCGCACGTCAAACTCCAGCTCGTAATCGGCCGCCTTGCGATTTTCATTCCAAAAATCGTTTCCTTGATACAGCGTGAGCCGAGCCACCTGCCAGACTTCTCCCGTTTCCGCATCGCGCCCGAACAGGACGTTGTCGATCTTGCTCTCGATACGGCTTCGGCCGTACACGTTGTCCACGGCGTCAAACCGCGGCGTTTTTTCGACGTCCATGGTCGGTTCGGGCCGATACGAATAGGTGACCGAAGGTACGACGATGTGTTTGAATCCCGAGAAACCCAGTCCGCCGGGATAGGCCTTGTGGAAGCGGGTTTGCAGGGTCGTGCCGATGGTGTTGGCGCAGCGAAAGGCGGCGTCGCTCGAGCGGCGTTCGTTCGAATACCACGTGCCCTCCACCTCGAGGAACGGCGTCAGGCTCAGCGCCTCGTTCCAATCAAGGTCCAGCGTAAGCCGGCCTATGTTGGACAGGCGCGTGGCGTGGGGCCCGGTGGATTGGCGCTCGATGTACCCGTCGACGGTGTCGAAGGTGAAGTAGAGATTATTCACGAGGCGCCGCTCGAGCAGATGATATGTGACCTCAGGGAGGCGTTCGGTCTCGCGCACGAAGTCATGGGTGTCCTTGCGCACCGTGGCCGAAGCGATGTAGGCTGGTTTCGTGAGCGTCAGGTTCGCGAAGGTGCGCGGCTCGGCCCGGTTGCGATACCTGTCGTAATAAAAATCCTTGTAGAAGTCCCGGTCGAACCACTGCTCGGCTTGCAGCAGCAAGACAGCGTCCTCAGTTACTTCATGGCGATGGTATAGTTCGAGGTGACCGCGATCCTCGGTGGTGTACAGCGTGTGTATTTCGCCTTTGCCGCGGAACAGGGGCGACGTCGGACTCTCCATGAAGTCATAGTCCGATTCGAGCCCGACCCCGACACCTTCCTTCGTGGTGGGGAAGAGTCGCAGACCCAGCGTCACATCCGGCGTGATGGGGAACTGCTGGCCGACATTGACGAAGTACCCGATCTCTGCCCTGTGTCCGCTGTCGAAATCCAGGCTTTGGCCCTCGCCCCGGAACCGCCAGCGCGGCCAATATGCCGGCGTGGGGACGCGCCCGAGTTGCAAGCGCGCGTGTTTGCCCAGCGTGACCCGCCCATCGCGGACTGATATATGCTTGAGGCGGATTTTGTAGTGGGGCGGGTCGCGGTCACAGGTCGTCACCCACACGTCCTCCCCGTCGGCACTTCCAGGCCCCAGGATGCGCAGTTTGTCCGCCGAGAAGTAGTAGATGTCTGTATGTCCACGTGTACGGAGCACCTCACCTGTTTGAGCGGCAGGATCGTACTGGAGCCGCTCAGCCGTCAACTCCCGCATCGGTTCGCGAAGGTGGAGATTCTTTATATCTACCGCGCCCAACGACAACCGACGTTTGGCCTGTTGCTGCTCGTCCAGGTCGGCCTCCACCAGGGAAGGCGGCGGCAACTCGGACTCGTTAGGAATCCTGTAGTAGAATTCCTCCGCGGACAGCCGCGCGCGACCCTGCGTAATCAATACATCGTCCCGAGCCTGCATTTCCCCCGTGCCTTGGCTGTATGAGAACTCTTCCGCGCTGAAGTTCAGCGTGTCCAACCGTAACCGAACATTGCCATGTGCCGAGAATTCATCAGTGCCCAGCCTCCCCTCCAGTTCATCACCCTCGATATCCCGCAGCGGCTGTGTCCAGTCTGGCGGTTCAAACCCGCCTTCCACTGGGCCCAAGTCATATGATTGGGTCAGTGCGTCGAAGATCGTCCGCTCTGACGGGACCTCGAGCACCGATGGTGAGGGACGCCTGCCCAGACGCGGGGCGTGGGTTTCGACAGTGCCCAGGGGGATTCTTCCATACGCTTTCCCCGGCACGCGCGCATCTTTCGCCATGGTTTTGCCCCCTCCAGGGGGCGCCTGCGTGCCAGCGCTTCGGCGGTCGTGCTTGGATTCCGGCCGAGCGGGTAAAACCGCCGCCGTTTCCGTTTTAGGCGCTTCGGCGCTGACGCGCAACCCATGGGGCAAGGCGCCGTGAACCTGCCAGGCCTTGTTCTTCGGCGACAGCACGGCGACCAGCCCCGCCCCTGCCGCCACCGCACATCCTGGCTCGGCGAGCTCGAGTGTCTCGATCCGGTCCAGGAAGCGATCCACGACATCGACGGTGCCACCGGTTAGAGCGAAAAGCCGGCCGCCGTCGCTCGCGAGGTCTTTCACGCGCTGACTATTTCGCGCGACCACCGCAGCCCTCGAGCCGTCCACCACCAGAACGCCCACCCTTGTGGCCACGGCGAAGTGGTCCAGATCGAGGGCAGCCACCGCCGTCGGCGGCGCATCCATAGGCACCGTGCCGGCAGGTGATTGGGAGCCGTACAGGAACAGGTGCAGGGCCGGCGGCGCACAAGTTATGACACCAAGAAACGATTCCGACGCCGCGACGCCCTTCGGCACAGCGATGACATGTTCCAGCGATTCCGTTTCCTCAGGCCGCGCAGGGTCGATAAACGTGAGGCTATCGGTAAAGCTGTTCGCCACGGCAAACGACCCGCCGGGCAGTCCGCACACGGCGCACGCCCCTTTCCCGCAGGCAACCGTCGCATAGGAAGCCATGTCTGCGACACGTATGAGCGAGACGCTGCAATCTAGATGGTTGACACACGCCAGCACCCTGTTGTCGGCAGAAAGCGCCAGCGAGGCCGGGCCCCCGCCGACAGGGGCGGCCGCAAGCCGCTCCTGAGTGACCGGATCGACCTGCCAAACTTCGTTGCGGTCGTACACGGCCAATAGGACCGTGCCTGTCGGGAGGTGAATGACTGCGTCACGAGTCTGCGCTCGAACAGGGCAGACCTGGAAGGGTGTTTGCGCAACTATGGGCATAGTGATCATGGATAAGATCACAATTGAAAGTGGAATACCTGCGCGCATATTCACTCCAAACGGGATCACTACTTTCTAAGAACCTCTAACAGAAAGACACATTCTTCCTGTGGCATGGGCATCTTGCCCATGGAATCACGGGCTGGAAGCCCGTGCCACCGAGGTTCTGTTAGAGCCTCTAAGAACCTCGCACTCGGCACTTCGCACTTAGCACTTAACCGGTCTCCATGAAAGCCAGTGTCTCCCTCAAAGAGTGAATGGCTTCCGCGCCGCCCATGACCTGAACAGTCAGCCCGCCCACCGCATTGGCCAGCCGACCGCAGCGCAGCAGGTCCCAGCCCTGGAGGTAGCCATATAGGAATCCGGCACAGGACGCGTCGCCCGCGCCGGTCGTGTCCACAGCCGTTACGTCATGGGCAGGAATGTGATGGGCCTCTTGCGCGCCTTTCACGAAAACCCCATCATTGCCCAACTTAATCATGGCGACTTCGGGCCCGAAGGAAAGGTAGAAATCGGCAATCTCTTCCGGCGCCTGCTTGCCCGTATAGCGCTGCGCTTCTTCGAGGCTCGACATCACAATGTCCAGATTCGGCAGGGCGTGTTCGATGTGCGCGAACCAAATACCTTTTCCGTCGAAACACGTGTCCATGGAAGTTTTTACACCCGACTCACGCGCTTGCTTGAACACACGCCCAATGGGTTCCCCGTCGAGCCGCGGCATCACTGACGGTCCACCCCAGTGCAACACCTTCGCCTGTTTGACGAACTCGAGATCGATGTCCTCTTCCGAAGTAACGGCATTGGTGCCCACGTGATGCAGAAATGTCCGTTCCCCATCCGCGCTGACCAGCACCACGGTCGCCGAGGTGCCGTGCTCCCGCGTGCGCCTCACCTTGTCCACCTGCACCCCCTGTGACTGCAACGTGTTAAGGACGTAATCGCCGAAGCCGTCTTCACCAAGATTGCCGATAAACGCCGCCTTGCCGCCCAATTGGCAGAATACCGTGGCCGTTACGCCGGCCAGCCCGCCCAGGTGCAGTTCCAACTGCGGCACGAGTGAGATTTTACCTCGCTCCGGCAGGGCCTCCACAGGACGCACAATTACATCCGCGCAAACTATGCCCACCGCCACAAGATCTACCGGCACGTTAGGACCTTTTACAAGAGGTTTTCGCGACCCACCTCGAAAACACGACCTGCGCGCTTTCTACCAGCACCAACCCGAAGGCGCCTGAGTATAGCACGCGGTCTACTCCGGCTCAATCCGACCTTCAGTTATCAGCATTTAGCTATCGCCTGACAACGGACAACTGATAACGGCTAACTGCGCTATCCCGCATTAGCGAGGCCGAAGGTCTGGGCGAATCGACGGAAGAAGCCCGCCTGGTTGCGTTGCGCTTCGATTTGCTGATGGATAATGCGGGCGGCAATCTCGCGAATGCAGCAAGACGCGGGCGCATTGGGGAATTGGAGGAGGAAGGGACGAGTCTGCATGACGCCTTGGGCCACATGGGGGTCGCGCACGATATACCCGAGCGAGGCCAGGTTGCAGCCGAGATATTGCTGGGCGACTTGCGATAGATTGGCCGTGACGGCCGCGGCCTGCTGCCGGCTGGATACCATGTTGACGATAAGCCGGAACACGGCGTCGTCTCGCTGCGCGTGGATTGCCTTGACCATGGCGTAGCCGTCGACCACGGCGGATGGCTCGGGGGTAGTGACCAGGAGTATTTCGTCCGCCGCTGCCGCGAATGACACCGCGTTCCGTCCGATGCCGGCCATCGTGTCGATGATGATGAAGTCGCTTTTCTCTTGGAGGTCCTTCAGGCTATCCAGAAGATTCTGGCGCCCGACCGGACCGAGGTCCGCCATTTTGGCCAGGCCTGAACTACCCGGAACCACTTCGATGCCGCCTGGCCCCTTGACAAGGATCTCGGTGATGGACTTTTCGCCCTCGATCACATGCTGTAAGTTGTAGAGCGAATTGAGTCCCATGAGCACCTCGACGTTTGCAAGACCGAGGTCCCCGTCGAGCACGACAACGCGGCGTCGCTGGGCGGCGAGGGCGATGGCCAGGTTGACGCTGACGGTGGTTTTGCCGGCGCCGCCTTTGCCGCTGGTCACGGCCAACACGCGGGCGATGCTGCGGTTCTTGCGGACAAATTCACGCAGATTTTGAGCTTGATCGGTCACAGTTCTCTCCACCTTCGATGATAAGGTTAGCCACCTTACCGGGATTGGCCAGCTCGATATCATTTGGCACATCCTGCCCCACACTGAAGTAACTCAGCGGCAGGCCGGCTTCCACGTACACGCTGAACAGGGCGCCATAGCGGCGCGTTTCATCCAACTTTGTGAAGAACAACGAGGTTGGTTTGAGACACCTGAAGTTCTCCACGGCATTGTGCAGCTCGTGCAATTGGGTGTTGGCGCTGAGCAGTAGGAGCACGTCGTCGGGTCGTGCCGGGGCCAGCATATCCTTCAATTCCTGGATCTGTTCGAGGTTGAACTGGCTCCCGCCCGCCGTGTCGATGAGAATGAGGTCGTACTCGTGCAACTCCGCCATGGCCTGCGCCATTTCCTTGGCATCATTGACGACTTTCATGGGCAACCCGATGATGTTGGCGTAGACGCGTAACTGCTCGGGCGCGGCGATCCGGTACGTGTCGCACGTGACCAGGGCCAGGCTAACGCGTTCGCGCACGGCATATTCCGCAGCGAGCTTGGCCAAGTTCGTGGTCTTGCCGACGCCGGTCGCGCCAACCAACGCCACGGTGTGGCGGACACCGGGCGTGAGCGTGATGCCGCCAGTGATGGCAACCGTTTTGCGGATCTGGAACTTCAGCCGTTCGCGAAACACACGGGGGTCCCGGAGCATCTCCACGTCGCTACCCTTGATCACTCTTCCAACGAGAGACGCAGCGGCTCTGCGCGAGACCCCTTGTTCGAGAAGTGTCCGATAATGATCGGCAAACTCCGCATGTGGGCCCGTGCCTGCCGTCTCGGCCACGAGCACCTGTAGCGTCTCACGCATCTCCTGGACACCGTGGTGCATGTCCTCGATGGGGTCTCGAGCTTCCCGCGCCGCCGCGTTAGGCTGGGTCGGGGGTTCCTGCTTCCGGAAGGGGACGACGGTCGTGGGGCCCGGCGTGGCAGGGTCCCTCGGCGTCCCAGCGGCTTGGCCGATACGTTGTTGGGCGTCGTGGACGAGTTTCCGGAAGTACGCGAGCGTCTCCGACACGCGTTCATCAGGTCTTGCGGGACTGCTTGCGGTATATTTGCGCTCGACGGCGCTGTGTTTGCGCGGTATGGTGGTCTTGCCGGGTGGCTCCGATGCAGCCGCGGTCAGTTCGACCATCTTTTGTCCCAGGAAGCCGAATATGCCGCCTTCAACCACCTCGTTGGTGTTCAGTACGACGGCGCCTGCGCCCAACTTGTTGCGCATACGCCGATAGGCCTCGTTGAAGGTTTCCGCTTTGAACTTGTAAAGCCTCTGTCGCATGCTACGCACTCACCTGCCCTTCGCTTTGCAGTTGCACCGCGGGATCGATCTCGTTGTACGACAGCACGACCAACCTCGGCAGTTGTCTCGCAACGATACGCTTGAAAAACCGTCGCACTTGGGCGGAGCATAAGACGACCGGTTCCTGCCCGGCCAGCACTAAGGGCTGCACGGCCTTGGCGGTGTTCTCGCCAATGGCGTCGGCGCGGGCCGGCTCGATGGGGACGTACTCGCCGGTTTCGGCCTGACGCACGGCCTCGAGAATCTCGGCCTCGAGTTCGGGCGCCGGCGTAACCACGTGCAACACGCCGTCCTCGTCGACATAGTTGGCGCAGATTTCCCGGGCCAGCGCATGGCGCGCGTATTCCGTAAGGACCTCAGTGTCCTTGGTACGGGGCGCGTAATCCGCCAGCACCTCGAGGATGGTGACGAAGTTGCGGATCGACACGCGCTCCCGCAGGAGGTTATGCACTACCTTCTGCAACTCGCCCAGGGAAAGGAGGTTCGGAAGCAGTTCCTCGACCACGCTCGACGCGGTCTCTTTGGCATGGTTGACAAGGTTCTGGACATCCTCGCGCGTGACGAGTTCATCGGCGTGGTCCATGAGCAATTCCGTGAGGTGCGTGGCCAGCACCGCGGACGGCTCGACAATCGTGTAGCCAAGGCGTTCGGCGCGGTCACGATTCTCGCGCGATACCCACATGGCATCGAGGCCGAACGCCGGTTCCTTGGTCGAATACCCCTCGATTTCTTCTTCAACAAGCCCCGGATTCATGGCGAGGAAATGGTCGGGCATCAGCTCGTATCGCGCAATCTCCGACTCACGTAACAGGATACGGTATTCATTAGGCCGCAGGCGCATGTTGTCCACGATGCGGATTATGGGCACGATGAACCCCATCTTGGTGGCTATCTGCTGGCGGATAATCTGGATACGGTTTAGCAGGTCACCGCCCTGCTTGGGGTCGGCCATAACAATCAGTCCGTAGCCCAGCTCGATCTTGAGCGGGTCCACGAATATGAGGTCCTCGGCGCGTTCCGGGACCGCTTCGGCCTTGACCTCCTCCTCGGCGCGCCGCCGGGCAAGATCAGCCGCCTGCTCGCGCGCGATGGTCCTCTGGGCCCGGTACGCGGCTATGCCCAATAGTCCGGCAATGGTCATGAACGGCCCTAGGGGCAGGCCCGGCACCAGCCCGAACACCGCCAGCATCACCGCTGCGACGCCGAGCGCGCGTGGATAGCGCGTGAGCTGCCGGGCAAAGTCGGCGCCCAGGTTATGCTCCGTAGCAGTGCGCGTGACGATCAAGCCCGCTGAGGTCGCCAGAATCAGCGCGGGTATCTGGGAGACGAGCCCGTCGCCGATGGTCAGACGGGTGTATATGTGCAACGCATCCCCGATGGGAAGCCCGAGTATAACTACGCCGATGATCAGGCCGCCGATGATGTTCACGATGGTGATGACGATCCCGGCAATCGCGTCCCCGCGGACGTACTTCGTGGCGCCGTCCATCGCCCCGTAGAAGTCGGCCTCGCGCTCGATTCCATGCCGCCGGTCCCGGGCTTCCTGTTCGGTAATGAGCCCGGCATTCAGGTCTGCGTCGACGCCCATCTGCTTGCCCGGCATCGCATCGAGGGTAAACCGTGCGGCGACTTCCGAAATACGGCCGGCGCCCCGCGTGATCACCACAAACTGGATCACGACCAAGATCAGGAAAATGACCATCCCGACGACTAGGTTCCCTCGCGTGACAAACACGCCGAACGCATCGATCACGCGTCCCGCATCCGCCTGGGAAAGGATCAGGCGCGTCGAGGCGACGTTCAGGCTCAGCCGAAACAGCGTCATCATCAGCAACAGCGACGGAAATACGGCGAACTCGACGGCCCGCTGGAGGTAGATCGTGGCCAATAATGTCACCACCGACAGGGAGATGTTCAGGGTCAGGAGGATATCCAACAGCCACGTCGGCACGGGAATCACCAGGACCATCAGCATCCCGACGACGCAGACCGCCAGCACGATGTCCTGGTTGTCTGCCAAGGACCACGCCCGCTGCTGGGACATCTCCTGGGCCGGTATCGCCACGGTGTTACTCCTCTGTGGTTCTTATTAAACGGCCTCTTGAACCAATTCTAGGCGTTGCCGCCGCTCGCGGACCTTGTCCGCGCGCCGGTCGATCTCGTACACATAGGCCAGGACCTCCGCCACCGCGCGAAACAGGTTCTCAGGCACGGGCTGCCCGACCTCGATGGTACGATAGAGGGTTCGGGCCAGGTCCGGCTTCCGGACGATGGGCACGGTGTGCTCGAGGGCGATATTCCGGATCCTCTCGGCGAGGAGCCGTGCGCCCTTGGCCACGACCACCGGCGCGGACATCTCGGCCATGTCGTAGCGCAAGGCCACCGCGTAGGTCGTCGGGTTTGTGATGATCACATCCGCTGCAGGCACCCCGGCCATCATGCGCTGCAAGGCCATCTGGCGCTGGATGTGGCGGACGCGCGCTTTGATCCGGGGGTCTCCCTCCAATTCTTTGGCCTCTTGCCTGGCCTCCTGCACAGTCATCATCAGGTCGCGGTTGTGCTGCCAGCGCTGAAACCCGTAGTCTAAGATGCCCAGCACAAGCATCGCCAGCGCAATTCGCCACCAGACTGTCATAACCAGCCCCCCGATTGCCGGCACCAGCGCCCGCGGTGTCAGTTCCATCAACACCACCACAAGGTCGGTTCGAGCGCGGAGCGTTATCCAGACAATGTAGCCGATGAATATCAGTTTCAGAACTGATTTCACCAGCTCGACAAACGTCCGCATCGATACAAACTTCTGAAATCCGGAGATCGGGTTCAGACGTTCAAACTTCGGCGTCAGCGGTTTCACCGTAAACAGCACGCCCACTTGCAGCAGATTCATCGTGAGCCCACCCAGCATCATGATGATCATGAACGGCAGTACGCACTGCGCGAGGTGCTGCATCACATCCAGCGCGAGGTACTGCACCGTATCCTGTTCGGGCAACATCGCCTCGGCGTTGCCGAAGAAATGTCGGCCCGCCTCGACTAGGGATCGAAACATCTGGGGACCCAAAAAACGCATCGCGATGAGCGCCAGCAGCAGTGCCCCGGCTGAGTTCAAGTCCTGGCTCTTGGCGATGTTCCCGTCTTCGCGGGCCCGCTCCTTTTTCCGCGGCGATGCCGGCAGAGTTTTTTCGCCACCCGAGGCTTCAGGCATCGGTCCTAACCCATCCCATTAATCGCGACGGCTACATTCTGGAACGTCCGATAGAACATGCCGTCCAGAATCTTCAGGTAAACGTTGATGATGAGCGCCACGACGATCAGCCCAGTCGCGATGGTAATCGGAAACCCCACCACGAACAGGTGAATCTGCGGGACCACCCGGCCCAGGAGCCCCAGGCTCCCGTAAGCCAGCAGCATGGACCCCGCCACGGGCGCGGCGATCATCAACCCGTCGATAAACATGGCGCTGCCCCATCGGCTTACCTCGAACTGCAGCTCGGGGCGCGCCACAAACCCGCCAATCGGAATCTTCTCGTACGTGGACACCATGGCCCGGATCATCGTGTGGTGCCCGTACGTCACTAATAGGTAGAGCACCGCTAAAATGAAGAAGAAGAAACCGAAAATCGGGAACTGGGTCTCGAGCGCAGGATTGAACACATTCATCATGCCGAATCCCGTCTGCATATCCATAATCTGCCCCCCGACCTGAATTGCCGCGAACACCAGCGTCATCACCAACCCCATGATCAGCCCGATCAGCATTTCACCAGCGGCGAGGAGGGCAAACGGCACCGCTTCGCTCGGCAGCGTCTCGTCCAACGCGGCGATGGTCGGTGTGATCAGCATCGCCGCCAAGGCGGTCAGGCCGATCTTGGCAATCACCGGAAAGTTCCGCGAGCCCAACACCGGCGCAGCAATCATCAGCCCGCTGAAGCGCACCATCACCAGCACGAACAGCTTCAGCGTCTCCACTTCCGGGATGATAAACTCGTCCATCACACGCATCCTATCAGACGCTTAAATTAGCGAACCAAGGCGCCAAAACCCCCGAGTAGCGGCTGCACAAACCCCAGGACCACCCATGTCATCCAGGGTAGAAACAGCACGAACGAAATCAAGACCACGATGATTTTGGGCACAAATGTCAACGTGATCTCCTGAATTTGCGTCACCGACTGCAACACGCTGATCAGCAGGCCCACGACCATGCCCGACAGCAGCATGGGCGCTGCGGCCATCAACGTCGTAAGTATGGCGTCCCGGCCGAGGAAAAGGACGTCGTCAATGTTCATATTGCCTCCTGTTCGGCTCGCGGATCGGTTTCCGCCACGCCCTTCGCAAAGACTCAAGACCCTATGCCACCTCAAGATACCACAATATATAGCGGTTGTCAATACCTATGATCACTATAACTTGAGCTTTGGCCCTGCTCAGGGAATCCATTTGTGCATTTGTCAAGTAATATCCAGGAAGAGCGCGCACATTCCGCAGATTCCCGCCGCAGAACCAGGGCTTCGCCTTTTCCCACTACCCCCCCACCTCGGTCCTATTGAACCTTGCTTTGAGTAAGGAAACGGCGGGCCAGGTGCTACCAGACTGGCTGCGGGCCCCAAACGCCTCAATTGGCTACACTGAGGTGGTCGAGATGCTGATTGCCAAAGGTGCCAATGTTAGTGCGAAGACTAACGACGGCAGGACACCACTGAGCCTAGCGACGAAAAGAGAACTGCGAAAACTGCTGCGCGAACATGGGGGCGGAAAAAGAAAACGCAGCCCGTAGGGACCGCCCCTTTGTTTTCATCTTTACTCATGGGGTTTTCGGCGAGAGAATCTGGGTGCGTCCCAGCATCCGTGGCCTTTCCGAAACAGGGAGAGGCACCAAACTAAGTCGACAAGGTCTGTCCCGCCCAAGGCGTAGCAGTACCCTCAAAGCCATGAGCCCACTGGTGGGCGATTCCAGAAGCGCCAACAGACGCTACGTGGCGGCCGGCGCCTTTTCGTTCTGAACCAGGATGGTGGGGTTGGGCGTCTTGGAAGGAACGGGCAACCCCTGCTCTTCCAAGAGTCGCACATGTTCAAGCATGCCCCATTTGGCCCTGTACACGCAATCTTCAATCGAGTGGCCGATACCCGTAAAACCCTCCAGGTCAGGGGAATAGAATCCGAAGTAGTCGTTCTCCTCCGTGGCTTCGATCACCAGCGAGTAGGGCAGGTTTATCATTGATGTCTCCCTATGCCAGCCGCCTTGAGTATGGCCTGGCACGTTCCCTTAGGGACCTCCTTCGCCCCGTGGTAGTCGATGCGAATCAACTTGGGCCATCCGGCCTTGCCATAGTACCGAATCGAGCCTTTTCCCCTGACAATCCGGAAACCGTTCTCTTCCAGTAGCCGCACCAACTCGCTAAACTTCATACACCGACCTCGCCACTCCATTATATCACGCGGCCGTCCTCGGTCAATTCAGGCCCGAAGCCGGGGGCGCAGTGTGCGTCAGGTGTGGCCTTTGAAACGGTCGAGGAGCACGGCGGCGAGGATGACGGCGCCGAGGATGACCTGCTGGCCGAAGGTCTCGACACCAACCCAGTTCAGGCCGCTGCTGAGCACTGACACGATCAGCAACCCGATGAAGGTGCCGCCGACGGTGCCGCGCCCGCCGCTGAGACTGGTGCCACCGACGACCACCGCGGCAATCACGGCTAGTTCGTCGCCGAGACCGACCTTGGGGCTGCCGGAGCCCAGCTTGGACGACAGAATCAGACCGCCGGCTACGGCCAATGTGCTGCACATGCAGTAGACCAGCCATTTCACGCGCCGGGTGTTGACGCCGCTGAGTCGGGCGGACTCTTCGTTGCCGCCGATGGCGCGCACGTGGCGGCCGAACCGGGTGTGATTGAGGAGGATGGCCCCCGCCGCGAGAACAGCCAACATCAGGACTACGCTGATGGGGATGCTGTGGGCTATTCGGTTTCGACCGAGCACTTGGTAGGCCTCGGGCAAGGGCGATATGGGCTGGCCTTTGGCGATGATGTAGCCTAGTCCGCGCAGGGAACTCATCAACGCCAGGGTCGCGATAAACGGTGGGATCTCGAACCGGGTGATGAGGAATCCCGCGAAACTCCCAGCGGCGGCCCCCGCCAACAGAGCCCCTATCCAGCCCAGGACGATCCACGCCCAGACAGGTTCCCCGCCGGCCTGGACGATCTTCGCGCAGATCACGCCGCCGAACGCCACCAGCGACCCGACGGACAGGTCGATGCCGCCGCTAATAATCACGAAAGTCATCCCGACGGCCATCACGCCGAAGACCGCCGAATGATTGAGCACGAGGATGAGGCTCTTGATGGACAGGAAGCTGGGGCGGCCCTGGTGACGAGCGATCACCTCGAACGCGAGGCACTCGATGGCCAACGCAAGCATGAGCAGCCCGTAGGTACTGAGAAATTCCCAGAAGCCATGGCGCGCGCCGGAACTAGCGTGGTGTTTCATGTCTCAGCAACGTGCTCGTACTCGTGTTCGTGCTCGAAATACGAAAAACGAGGACGTGCACGAGCACGACGAACGAGCACGAGAAATACGGCCACACGAATATCGACAGACGACCAGGTATATTCTTCGTGACGCACTACTGGGCATTCGCGAGGGCTTCTCCCGTCGCCAGGCGCATAATCCGCTCCTGCGTGGCTTCGTTGCGGGCCAACTCGCCGGCAAGCCTGCCCTCATGCATCACGAGAATCCGGTCGCACATGCCGAGGACTTCGGGCAATTCGCTCGATATCATGAGCACACAGACCCCCTGGCGGACCAAGTCATTCATGAGCCTGTAGATCTCGACCTTGGCGCCGACGTCGATGCCGCGGGTGGGCTCGTCGAAGATCAGCACGCGGGATTGCGTGAACAGCCACTTGGCAAGCACCACTTTTTGTTGGTTGCCGCCACTGAGATTCTGTATGATCTGCTCGACGCTCGGCGTCTTGATCTTAAGCTCGTCGATATACCGCTCCGTGACGCTGCGTTCCTCGCGCCGGCTGATGAACACGCCTTTAACCACCGATTTCAGGTTGGCCAGGGTGGTGTTCTCACGCACATTCATGCCCAGTACCAGCCCCAGGTTCTTACGGTCCTCGGTGAGCAGGCCGATGCCCTGGCGTATGGCGTCCTGGGGCGAGCGTACACTAATTGGCTTGCCGTTGAGGAAAATCTGGCCGCGATCGAGCTTATCCGCGCCGAAGATACCCCGCGCCACTTCAGTCCGCCCCGCGCCCACCAGCCCCGTCAAGCCGACGACCTCGCCGGTACGCATGCCGAAACTGACGTCCTCAAATGCGCCATCGAGCGTCAGCCCCTCGACGCGCAGCCGCTCTTCGCCCAACTCAAAATTCTCTTTGGGGAACTCGTCCTTGAGTTCCCGTCCAACCATCATTTTGATGATCTCCTCGCGGCTCAGGTCACAGACGGACTTCGTGGCGATGTATTGGCCGTCGCGCATGACGGTGCAGCGATCGCCGATCTCGAAGACCTCCTCAAGCCGGTGCGAGATGTAGATCAGTCCGATGTCCGACCGGCGCAGGTTGCGGATGAGCTCGAACAGCGCGTCGAGTTCGTGTTCGGTCAGCGTGGCGGAGGGCTCGTCCATCACGATGATCTTCGAGTTGAACGACAAGGCCTTGGCGATCTCGACCATTTGCTGCTGGGCGACGCTGCACTCGTTGACGGGCTTGCGCACATCGAGGTCGACGCGGATGCGCGCGAGGATGTCCCGTGCGTCCCCGTACATCTTGGACCAGTTGATGAAGGGCGAGCGCCCAATGCGGGGTTCCCGGCCCAGGAAGATGTTCTCGGCCACGCTCAGGAAGGGACTCAAATTGAATTCCTGATAGATCATGCTAATGCCCAGTTCCTGAGCATGATGCGGCGAGTGGATGTGGAGCGGCTCGCCGGCCATGAGAATCTCGCCGGCGTCCATGGGCTGCGCGCCGGCCAGGATTTTCACCAAGGTGGATTTGCCCGCGCCATTCTCGCCCACCAGGCAGTGGACCTCCCCCCGGCGCAGGTCGAACTGCACCTTATCCAGCGCCAGCACGCCCGGGAACCGCTTGGTGATCGCCCGCATCTCGAGCACATATTCGCTCATCCGTCTCGCTCCGCCTGTAGCCGGGCCTGGTCGAAAATCTCCACTTTTACGGGCACCTCGGCCGGCACCTCTTCACCACGGAAATATCGGGCAATCGTCTCAATGGTCATTCGCCCGATATCTTTCGGGAACTGGGCCGTGTCGGCCTTCAGGGCCGTGCCCCGGACGATGGCATCGAGGGCCTCCGGGGTGCCGTCAAATCCTACGATGATGATCTTGTCTTGAAGTCCCGCCTCCTCTACCGCCGCGAGCGCGCCCAGCGCTGAATCGTCATTGATGCCGAAGACGGCGTCCACATCGGGGCTGGCCTGGAGGAGGTCCTGGGCCACTTTGAAGGCCTTGTCGCGCTGGCCTTCGCCCGGAACCCGCTGGACGATGTTCATGTCGTGGTAGTTCTCGAGGGCCTTGACGAACCCGGCGGTCCGTTGCTGCACCGATTCCACCGACGGATGGTCAATAATCGCCACGGTGGCCTTGCCGTCCATAAGCTTTGCCAGATACTCCCCGAGGATTTCACCGCCTGTGTAGTTGTCCGAGGCGACATGTGCCACCACATCCGCACCGTGCGCGGCTATGTCCACCGTGAACACCGGAATGCCGGCCTTGCGCGCCTCCGCGACCACTGGCGTCACACCCGCCGAATCCACCGGCGCCAGGATAATGGCGTCGACCCCTTGTGTGACAAACATCTCCACTTGGTCGTTCTGCTTGCGCGAGTCGAACTCGGCGTACTGAATCCGTAACTTAAACCCCTCTTTCCCGGCTTCCTCATGCATCGCCGAAACCATGTCCTGATAAAACACATGAGTTTGGGTCAGCAGCGACGTCCCGATCACCTTAGGCTTTTCGTCAGGCGGCGACGGCGATTGGCCGCCCGGCTGCTCCGAACCGCCACACCCCGCCAGAATCGCCGCCGCCACCAAGGTACACCCAAACCAACACGCTTGCTTCACTGGTCGTTCTCCAAACAAGGCTTGCAGTACTGTACAGATTCTTCAGAGGAATACGCAAGTGCGGCGCCGATTTTGCGCAGGCTGGACAGCCTGCACCACATTTCCAGCAGTCGACAGAAGCCTCAGCCCAGAGAGCCTCCAATCAACTCCGTCCCCGTGTCCATCATCCTGAGCGAACGCAGCTTGACCTGGAGGACCTTAGCGGAGTACGTTCAACGAAAGTAAACGAACGTGGCGCGTTTTGCCATGAGATGAGAATGAACAAGGATTGCCAGGATATGCAGGATAATACGAAAACATCCTGTCCATCCTGTCTATCCTTGTCAAGAAAAAGAAGATGAACGTTTTGTCCATGGGCATGCCTTTCGCGACGGCGCAAGCCCCGGTGACACTGTTCTGGTCGCGGTGCGGTCACGAAGTGCGCACACTCGTCGCGGAAGGCAGCGAGGATGTAGTCCTGGATACACCCGCCACACCGCTGGCGGAGAACCCCGATTATACCTTTGGGCCCGCTGAAACGGCCGAAGACCTCATCGCTCGGATCGCCAAGGACTGGACGCCGGACCTGCTGATCTGTTGGGTGCCGGAGATGTTCCCGCCTCCCCGTGAAATCGAGCATTGCCCCATCAAGACCGTTGCCATCGTATCCGACTGGAATGTG
>Ga0315533_1001139_pt1 | contig 20877 bp, 20 predicted proteins | sample SalMarSW160130MG_FD_203081 | JGI IMG/M metagenome (GOLD analysis project Ga0315533, IMG submission 203081) | Salt marsh sediment microbial communities from the Plum Island Ecosystem LTER, Massachusetts, United States - Salt Marsh Sediment SW1601-30 ... | reverse complement strand
CGTATTGTGTATTGCGTGAAGCGTATAACGATTAAAATTCAAAATCTCAGCTAACGAGAAGCTCAGCGGTAGCGGGTATGCGGCGTCTGTGTTTGGTGCACGGTGTGGCGGTTTTGCTCGTTTTTTTATTCGGTTCGGCTGGTAATTTCAATAAGATGAAACCCGAACTGTGTCTCTATGGGACCGTGAATCCTGCCAAGCTCCGAGCCAAAGACAACATCGTCAAACTCCTTTACCATTTCTCCTGGTGAGAATTCGCCCAGCTCTCCTCCCTGCTGTCCCGAGGGGCATTTCGAGTGCTGCCGGGCCGATTCTGCGAAATCGGCTCCGGCTTCGATTTGCTTCTTGATGTTTTCGCATTCGTTCTGTGTCTCGACCAGGATGTGACGTGCTGTGGCTCTTGCCATAAGATTGCCTCCAGTTTATCAAGGTTAATACGTAACAGTTACCGCCTTACCCGCATCAAGGATGCTAATCCCGCTTATGCAGGCGATATTATGGTCGGGACAGCCGGCAATGGCAATAACAAAAACTCAAACTGACCGTCGGTCAGTTTAAGAATGCAAAAATCAAGGTTTAAAACGCAAAACTGTGGGATCCCGACTTTGTCGGGATGGCTATTTTCATTATGGTTTTGTTTTCCATAATTGTGTATCACATAATGGTTTATATCGGTTCTTGGCAATAAATCGGTCAGTTCGAGTAAAAGTGCAAAAGGCAAAGGCACGTATCAAAAAGCAAAAATGTCACCTAATGTGAGGGCCGGCCGATTGCGGCCAATCGGCTGAAGGGCATTTTGTTTTTGAAGGTTACTGCACATAACCCAAAGACCTCAACATTTCGAGCTGTTCCGGCGTTATAGAGACTTCTTTTTGCGGGCCGGGTTTTTCCAGCTTCATATACTTGTTCAGCAGTTTGGCCTTTAGCTGTTCAGTAACACCGCCCGGATTACCCGTTATCTCTAACTTCTCCTGAGGGTCGCTGGACAAATCGAACATTTTAAACTGTTGGTCGTGCTGTATATTGGGAGTCAGCAATTTCCAGCGGCTGCTTCTTGCAAACGCCCTGGGGCCGTCCTTGACGGTGTACCCGAAAACAGCGTCTTTGCCCTGGGCCTGTGGGTCGTCGATTAATCTAATAAAGCTGTCGCCCTGCATTCCTGGGACATTGCTTACTGTCAGCAGGGCCAATATCGAGGGCATAATATCTATGCTCTCGATGAGTCCGGCAACAACCTTACCTGCAACGGCAGCGCCCGGAAGCTTCATTATCATAGGGACACGTACAAGCTCCTCATAATAGTATGGATTCCCGTGCAGCATAAAGCCGTGTTCCTGGAACTCCTCGCCGTGGTCCGAGACGAGAATAATCAGGGACTTATCATAAAGCCCGAATTTCCTGAGTATCGCAAACAAATCGCCTACACACTTGTCCGTGTAAGCAACGCCGCCGTCATACAGTGCTGTAATATATTCCAAATCATCCTGTTTAAATCTGATATTCTTCCGGTTTGCATTTGCTAAATACTTGCTTGCGTACAGCTTACCGTCGCCGCCGGTGAAATTTCCTTTATAGTTCGGACAGAACATCCTGTTATAGGGTGGAGGTGAATCATAAGGTAATTTCTCAAAGTCGGAGTGAATATCGTAATAATGCACAAAAAGAAACAGCGTGTCGTCTTTGCTTTCTTCGAGGTATCCCGCCATGAATTTATTCTGTAATTCAGCAATAAATGCAGAATGGCTTCCTTCAATGTATACGTCAAAACCGCGAGCAAAGCCGAATTCGGCGCACATCTGTCCACACTGCCGCGCAAAGCCAAGTGTACGATACCCTTCACTTCTCAACACCTCTGCAAGAGTTTTCCTTGACTTGCCCAGGGCCAGGCCGCTACTTGGGCTGACGCCGTGCGTAAAAGGGTACAGCCCGGTGAGTATCGACATATGTGACTGGGCGGTGCTGGGTTCATGGATAAAACAGTTTTTGAACAGGATGTTATTTGCCCCAAAGGAATCAATGTTGGGGGACGTGTTTCGCTTATACCCGTAGCAGCCGAGATGGTCCGCCCTCAACGTGTCGATACTGATTAGAATCACATTGGGCCTGTCTTTTTGCCCCTTGCCGCTTTCACAACCGCTCAACCACAAACTCGGCGCCAAACTCGCTGTCAGCCCGCTATAGAGGCCGCGCTTCAGTATCTCACGCCGGCCCAAAACCTTATCACAAACCTCTTTGCCCTGCATATATATTACCTCTCACCTTTATCGCAAACCCGCATAGCCGCTGCTATCCCGGCCGCTCTTGTATCACGGATAAATCCTTTAAATTACAAATTCTACCATACTCTTATTGTTTTGTCAAGGGACGCCGTCTCTGTTATAAATCCGGGGGATTATAAAAGTTTTGTTTGAAAATCTTAAGGTTATCTATTATAAAACTACTTTTATTTTATGCGGCGGCGAGAAGTATGGACAATCAAGAATTCTGCCAGGGCTGCGAGCAACAGCATAGCTGCCAGGAGGTTTACCGGCAGTTAGGCAACACTAAAGGGCATTCGGTTGTATTGAAGGTCGTGGCGGCTTTCTTGCTGCCGATAGCGGTCTTTATCGCCACTCTGGCTGTTTCCGAAGCAATTTTAGCTAAATTACAGATGCAGACAGCCATTAGTTTCCTGCTGGCACTGTCAGCGGTATTTGTCTGTATATTGATTACAAAAGCAATAAATAAGCGATTTAGTAAGAACCAAACACATCAGATATGAAAGTTGCTACCAAAGGCAAATTTACTTTTCCGGGCGGCACGCATCCGCCGCAGAGTAAAAACCTTACCGCCGACAGCGAGATACAACAGGGACCCGTCGTCAGGCAGGTAGCGATAATGCTCAGCCAGCACATCGGAGCGGTTTGTCAGCCGTTGGTCCAGAAGAATGACGAGGTGCAAGCGGGGCAGAAAATCGGCGACATCGATGCGTTTGTCTCTGCGCCGGTTCATTCGCCGGTAAACGGCAAGGTAAAAGAGATTGCGCTGCAGGGCCACGCTGTTCTGGGTCGAAGCCCTGCGGTAATTATAGAAGCGGACGTTGAAAACAATCCGCTTAAGCAGCCGAGCTGCGGCAAATTCACAGGCGATTTCGACGAGAGCCGATACTCCGCAGAACAGATATGCGATACCGTTCGGCAGGCCGGCATCGTCGGTATGGGCGGGGCAGGGTTTCCGACGAGGGTGAAGATAGAGCCGAACCCGAAATCGCCTAAAGAGACGTTGATTATCAACGGATGCGAATGCGAGCCGTATATTACCAGCGACTATCGGATTATGCTCGAATGGACGGACCAGATTATTGCGGGGGTCAAACTCGCCGGAAAGGCGTCCGGTTGCTCGCAGGTCTTTATCGGCATCGAGGACAACAAGCCGAAGGCGATAGAGGTTATTAGCGCAGCTCTGGAAGGTTGCTCAAACAACAACGATATTAAGATAGTGCCGGTCAAGACGAAGTATCCGCAGGGTGGTGAAAGGCAGCTTATAAATGCGATTCTAAAAAAGACCGTCCCTACCGGCGGCATCCCGCCGATGATTGGCGTATTAGTGCTAAACGTGGCTACCGTTGCGGCGATAGCCGAGGCGGTGGTTTGTGATTGGCCTTTAACGCACAGGGTTGTAACCGTTACCGGCGAGACAGTCGCAAAGCCGGGTAATTACTACGTGCCGATAGGGACACCGGTCGGTGAGCTTATAGAATTTTGCGGCGGCGGCAAAGAAGCGGCAAAGGTCATCCTCGGCGGGCCGATGATGGGGATTGCAATCGCCGATTTGACAACGCCTGTCACAAAAACGACCGGTGCCATAACTGTGCTGGCAGAAGAGCAAATCGGCCGGGCCAAATTCACCGGCCGACAAACACCCTGTATTCGCTGCGGCAGGTGCGTGGAGACCTGTCCCGAACACCTGAACCCGACGAAAATCGCCCACGCTGTCAAGAATAATCGATTAGATATAGCGGAGAGCTATTATATCAGCGGCTGTATCGAGTGCGGCTGCTGCGGTTACGTCTGCCCGGCCAATATAGAACTGACAGGATATATCAAGACAGGAAAAGCCCTTCTTGCGAGACAGAGGTAGTGTGAAACGTGAAAAGTGCCTAAAGTGAGCTAAAATGAGCTAAAGTTATGGATAATAAAGAATTTGCCAAGGAGCTTGAAAAACGAACACTAGAATTCGGCGTGCGCATAATCCGTTTATCGAGAACTCTACCCAATACACCCGAGACAAGAGTTATAAGGACGCAGATCACAAAATCTGGAACGTCCATTGGCGCAAATTATCGAGAGGCAAATCGAGCAAGAAGCAAGGCCGATTTTAAAAACAAGATTAAGATTTGTGAAAGTGAAACCAGTGAAACACAATACTGGCTGGAGGTAATTGTAGAGCTAAAATGGCTATCCTGGGTAAAGGTGAAGTGGGAATATGAAGAATGCAGTGAATTACTTGGTATTTTTACATCTGCTGCGAACAAATAAACCCTAAAGATGGACCTGTATATTGATTGTTACAACTTTAGGCACTTTATACTTTAGGCACTTTAGCTCACTGCTATACGGGATGTGAGATGCGAGATACGAGATATGAAAATATAACAGTTTCGCCTGCACCGCATATCGGCGGGGTGCTATCTACCCGCACCGTGATGATAGACGTCATAATCGGTCTGGTCCCTGCTATGGCGGCGGCGGGCTATTACTTCCGCAGTTCTGCGCTTATTCTTATCTCGGGGTGCGTTATCTCGGCGGTCGTTACCGAATGGCTCTGCAACCTAATCCGCAAAAGGCCCAACCCGCTTGAATCACTCGGCGATTTCAGTGCGGTCGTTACCGGCATAATTCTTGCGTTGTCGCTTCCGCCGGGTCTGCCTGTCTGGGCGGCGATAATCGGCAGCTCTTTCGCCATCGCGATAGGTAAAATGGTCTTCGGCGGACTCGGCGCCAATATCTTCAATCCTGCTATGGTGGGCAGGGCGTTTTTGACCGCCTGCTTCGGCGTATTGATGACGACCTGGGCGGTCCCTGCGACAATCGATGCCGCGATGCCCAAAATCGCCGCAAAAGAGACAGCCGTCGATGCACGAACGCAGGCGACACCGCTTGGGTTAAGTAAAGAGGCCCTGAAAGCCAAAGCCGGCGCCCAAACCGTCAACGAGCAGATTAAATATTTGTTTACCGGTGAAGTCGGCGGATGTCTCGGCGAGACAAGCGCTCTGGCACTTTTGCTCGGCGGCATATACCTGCTTATAAGGCGAACGATAAACCTTCACATCCCGTTGGCTGTTTTTGTATCCGCTCTTGTCTTTGCAACAATCGCTTATTTGATAAATCCGGAGGCCTATATATGGCCACTATGCCATTTATGCAGCGGCGGATTGCTGATTGGCGCATTTTTTATAGCCACCGACCCCGTTACGGCCCCATTGACAAGAAAAGGGATGTGGATTTTCGGGGCCGGCGTAGGGACGATAACGATGCTAATAAGAATCGTTGGAGAGTATCCTGAAGGTGTGATGTTTTCTGTTCTTTTGATGAATGCCGTAACGCCGTTGATTGACAGGTTGTGCAAGCTGACACCGGCAGGAGGCAGGCCGAATGCTTAAGATAAAACACTTTATCGAACAAAGCTGGCTTTTGATTGTCTCGGCGTTCTGTTTCGGGCTTTTGATAGCGGTAACAAACGCCGCCTGGTCGCCGATGATAGAGCAGAACAGAATCGAGAAGCTAAACGACCTGATGGGCGGTCTATTAACAAAGGCCGAACGCTTCGAGCCGGAAGCGGAGCTCGAAATCGAATCAGCCAAGGGCAAAAAAGTAAAAACCAGCGTTTACAAGGCAGTCTCAGAACAGGACGGATGTGTCGGCTGGGCATTTATCGCCACGGGTGCGGGCTTTGCAGACAAAATCGAACTGGTGGTTGCGGTGGATAAGGATTTTGGAAGTTTTGCAGGCTTTGCCGTATTGGCCAGCAACGAGACGCCCGGCTTCGGCGACCGGATAAAGCTGCCGAGCTGGCGCAGCCAGTTTGTGGGGGCACCGGCTGGGAAACTAACGCTCTCGAAGACCGGAGATATTGAAAAAATCGATTCTGAAATTGTCGCGATAAGCGGTGCCACCGTCAGCAGTGAAGCGGTTGTCAAGACAATAAATAATTCGGCAGAGCAAGTTAAAAGGCAAATGCAAGAGAAGGGTTTAATCGGCGATGTCAGATAAGTCAGCAGGTACAGCCAAGCTTTACAAAGAGACACTCATAGCCGGTCTGTGGCGTGAGAACCCGGTCTTTCGCCTCTTGTTGGGGATGTGCCCGACGCTGGCGGTTACCGCTGCGGTCAAGCCGGCAGTAACTATGGGTTGCTGCGTTATCTTTGTGCTTTTGTGCAGTAACATTGTGGTCAGCTTAATGCGAAACCTTTTAAAACCGCACCTGCGAATCCTGATGTTTACACTGACGATAGCGACCTTTGTTACCATAGCGGACTTGTTCCTGAAGGCGTTTGTGCCGGGGATGAGCGAGGCGCTCGGGCCATACGTCCCGTTGATTATCGTCAACTGTATTATAATCTGCCGGGCCGAGGCCTGCGCCAGTAAGAATACCTTAGGTATAAGCATTATCGATGCTCTGGGAATGGGGGCCGGCTTCACATTGACACTGTGCGTGTTGGCCGGCGTAAGAGAGATTCTATCGACCGGTGCGGTCTGGGAGGTTGCGATTTTGCCTGCCGGCTTTGTGCCGTGGGCGGCAATGAGAATGCCCGTCGGGGCGTTTATAACGCTGGGACTGCTGCTGGCACTGGTAAACGCACTGACAAAGAAGAAGACCTGAGAGGGTAGATTATGGATACACTTGGTATTTTGCTTGCGGGTTTTATATCCATCGTGCTGATTAATAACCTCGTTCTTACGAAGTTTCTCGGTATATGTCCCTATCTCGGCGTATCCGGCAGAATCGATATGGCGTTCGGTATGGGAATGGCGGTAACGTTCGTCGTTACACTTAGCGGCACGCTGACCTGGCTGATTGACCATTTGATTCTGATGCCGATGGGTCTGGAGGTTACGCGATACGTCTGCTTTATATTAGTTATCGCCGGTGCCGTGCAATTAGTCGAAATGTACGTGCGAAAGTTTTTTCCGTCGCTGTATGAGAGCTTCGGTATATTTCTGCCTTTGATTACCACCAACTGTGCGATTTTGGGGTTGTGCCTGTTTATAAATCTGTGGGGCATCGACAACCTGCTTGAGGCGGTGGTGCTTAGTTTCGGTGCGGGTATCGGCTTTACTATGGCGATTTGCATTATGGCAGGCATCCGCGAAAACCTGAACCTCGCCGACGTGCCGGATTGTCTTAAAGGAGCACCAATTACATTGATTACCGCCGGGTTGCTTACACTGGCATTTATGGGGTTCGCAGGAATGATTAGGTAAGTAGATGAGTGGATGAGTAAATGAGTGGATGAGTAAATGAGTAAATGAGTGGGTGAGTGAATGAATACCCACACATGCACGCATCTACGCATAAACAGATTTACGGAAAATGATTTTAGCTGATATATTAAATTTGTGGGAAAGTGCTTGGCCGGCAGGCGTGACGATGCTAGGCCTGGGCGGCGGCTTTGCGATTGTGCTTTTAATCGCAAGCAAGAAACTGGCGGTCGAGGTTGACCCGAAGATTGAGCAAATCCACGAGGCGCTGCCGAATCTCGACTGTGGTGCGTGCGGCTTTGCCGGCTGCGGCCAATATGCAAAAGCAGTTCTGGAAAATCCCGAGCTAATCGGCAAATGCGCACCGGGCGGCCAAGAGGCGGCAGAGAAAATCGCAAAGATATTAAACCTGCAAATAAGCGACTCGGGCGCCGCCAAAAGGCCGATTGTACACTGTCGGGCGACGGAAGCCGACAGAACCTATTACGGCCAATACGCCGGCATACCGACCTGCACAGCGGCAGATGCTTTGCCTGTTGTTCAGGCCTGCAAGTTCGGCTGTCTCGGCTTCGGCGACTGTGTGGCAGCGTGTAAGTTCGACGCCATCCATATTGTTGACGGTCTGGCCACAGTCGATTATGAAAAGTGCACCGGCTGCGGCGCCTGCTTAAAGGCCTGCCCGCGGAATTTAATCGAGATGGTCCCGTTCAGTTATGAAAATATGATGACCGTCGCCTGCAGCAGCAAAGAGACCGGCAAGGCCACCCGCTTAATGTGCAAGGTCGGCTGTATTGGCTGCGGGCTATGCGCAAAACAAACTGATATATTCAGTGTTGAAGATAATTTAGCACATTTAGATTACGAAAAATATAAACCCGGCGAGCAGGCCGAAACCGCTATGGAAAAATGCCCGACCGGCGTAATTGTCTATCACGGCAAATCCGCCCCCGCACCACGCCAGCCCAAACAAAAACCCGCCGCCGCAACAAAAGCGTAATCCGAATCGTTAGCCGCCGGTTTACCATCAACTTTGACAGAGCCGGGTTTTCGTTGTTTTATGTATTTTTCTGCGGCGGTGGTTTTGATAATTTTATACTGAGGCGGTGGAGATATTAAAATTGCTTCGGTCTGTGGTATCGACTCGATTAAGGCGAGGCCTTTTTGCTGGCCCAATACGCTGACCGCTGTAGCCAGTGCGTCTGCGTCGGCTGCATTGGGAGCAATGACGGTTACGCTGGCCAATTTGTCGCTGCCGTAGCCGGTTTTCGTATCGATGATGTGGCTGTACCTTTTGCCCCCTATCAAAACGAACCGGCGGTAGTCGCCGCTTGTAGCAACTGCTGAATCCTTCAAATTCAGTACCACCAAATATTGGGTGGAGTTAATAACCGTTTCTGTTTCAGCAGGGTTCTGCAGGCCGATTAGCCATTCGCTTTTGCCCTGTGGCGGTGCACCGAAGGCGCGAATGTCGCCGCCGACATCAACCATACCGCCGATTGCGCCGGCTGTTCGCATTGCTTCAACGGCCTTATCGATTGCGTAGCCCTTCGCTATGCCGCCGGCGTCGAGCTTCATACCGTCAACGGCAAAACGGACGGTCATATTATCAGCGTCGAGTATGAGCTTTTCGTAACCGACCTTGGCGCGGGCCTCGGCTAACTTATCATCGCTCGGAACGGAATTCGCCTCCTCTGCCAAGTGCCACAGCTCAGTCAACGCCCCGACCGTAATGTCAAAGGCGCCTTCGGAGAGCTTGCTGAACTGAACTGCTTTTTGCAGGACCTCAAAGGTCGGCTTGCTTACACGCACGGGTTCTTTATAGGCATTACGATTTATCCTGCTTATCTCCGAGTCGGGTTTGTAGGTGCTGCACAGGTCTTCAATGCTGTAAAGCTGCTGGAGGGCTGACTCGATGGCACTTTTGGCCGTGGTTGAATCCGCCGCAACGGCAACGACACGGGCGATTGTCCCCATAACCAGCCGATAACCGCTGTCAACATCGACCCGGCCTTTCGGCCAATCTCGTGAAGCGTGAAGCGTGAAGCGTGAAGCGAAATAGGATAACGCTGCAATCAAAAAGATACCAACAACGATTCCAACAGCAACCCGGCGATTGTTCTTGTTCATAAGAGGCCTTTCGACACACAGCAATTGATAATTGAACAATAATAAATAGAAAGTGGTCAATAATCAATTTATAATGCCGTTGTGAATAAGAAAGAAGTAACGATATTAGCCGACCGCATCGACCGGGAGTTTCTGCCGTTTGTTCGCAGGCCCGGCAGATACATCGGCGGCGAGATAAACCAGATTAAAAAAGACCTCTCGCAATGCGAGCTGACTATCGCTTTGTGTTTTCCTGATATTTACGAGGTGGCAATGAGCTATACGGGTCTGGCGATTATTTACGATATTCTAAATAAAATCGATGGTGTTGCCGCCGAGCGGGTCTTTGCGCCGTGGGTTGACGCTGAAAAGGTAATGCGCCAGAAAGAAATCCCGCTATTTAGCTTAGAGTCCAAAGCGGCCTTGAAAGGTTTCGACATCGTCGGCTTTAGCTTAACCAACGAGCTTTGTTACACCAATGTGCTCAATATGCTCGACCTCGGCGGCGTAAATATCCGCAGCGGCAGCCGAGATGAAAACGACCCGCTGATAATTGCCGGCGGAAGCGTTGCAAATTACTGCGAGCCGATGGCCGATTTTATCGACCTGTTTGTGTTAGGCGAGGGCGAAGGGCTGGTGGTTGAGCTGGCACAATTTGTCAAGCGTGAGAAATGGGCCGGCACAACAAAAACCCAAATCCTTTTACACGCCGCCAAACAATTTGAATGGGCGTATGTCCCTTTCCTTTATAAATTCGAATACCAGGATGCGAAGATAAAATCATTCGAGCCAACTGTGCCCGACTTACCGAGCCGATTCGAAAATGCCGTCGTCGAGGACTTTGAAAATGCCGCTGTTCCGCTTGCGCCGATAGTTCCCTTCACACAGCCCGTTCACGAACGAGCCAGCATTGAGATTATGCGTGGCTGTCCGGGCAGGTGTCTGTTCTGCCAGGCGAGCTTCTGCAGGAGGCCTGTTCGCTATCGCAGCGTTGAAAAAATCGTTGATTTAGCAAAGGCCTGTTACCATTCAAGCGGGTTTGACACAGTGGGATTATTGAGCTTATCGAGCGCCGATTACCCGAAGCTCGAAGAATTAACCACTCGGCTGGATGAGTATTTTCAAGACAGGCACGTAGGGCTATCGCTGCCGAGCTTACGTGTTGCCCAGCAGTTAAAACTGATTCCGCAGCTGATGACCAACGTCAGAAAAAGCGGGCTGACGATTGCCGTCGAGGCCGCCAACGAAAGTATAAGGCGGATTATCAATAAGCCGCTTAAAGACGAGGATTTGTTTGCCGCAGTAGAGGCGGCTTATCGGGCCGGCTGGCAGCGGCTGAAACTGTACTTCATAGTGGGGCTGCCCGGCGAGACCGAAGAGGACATAAAACAGATTGCGGAATTGTCCTTTCAACTGGCGCAGCTTCGCAAGGGAATTGACGGCAAAACAGGACAAATCAACGTTACGATAAGCTGGCTTGTTCCCAAGCCGCATACGCCGCTGGGATGGCTGGGGCAAAGAGCAAGGTCTTACTTTGAGAACGCAAAACAATTGATACTAAATGAGAAAAGGAAACTTCGCGCAAGGTCGGTGCAGTTTAAGTTCCACGATATAGACCGCAGCGTTCTGGAATCGGCGATAGCCCGAGGCGACAGGCGGTTAGGCAGCGTTATCGAATCGGCGTGGCAGGCCGGTGCAAAATTCGATTTGTGGGACGAGTGTTTCGATGCCGCTATATGGCGGACAGCATTTGAGAGGTTCGGCTTCGGTCTGGAGGACTTTGCACAAAAGCAGTTCGCCTCTGATGAAATTCTGCCGTGGGAGCATTTGGGCGGCCCGGATAAAAAATATCTACTTAGCCATTTAGATAAGGCGATGAAAAAAGTGGAAAATGGATTGATGCGTTGATGCGTGAATCCGTTCACTCCTCCACGCTTCCACTATTTTATATTTTCTTCATTCCCGGCGGCAGTTCTATTCCAACGCGACCCCGCGCCTCTTTGAAATCCACTATGATTTTAACGGCGGCTTCCGGCTCATCGACCATTGTAAAGACGTCCATATCTTCAGGGCTGATAAAATTGTTCTCTTTGAGCATCTTTTTCTTCATCCAGTCAACCAGGCCACTCCAGTAATCGCTGCCCATCAAAATCACGGGGAAAGAGGCCTGTTTTAACGTTTGAATCAAGACCAGCGACTCGGAAAACTCATCCATAGTTCCGTAACCGCCCGGGAAGACTATAAAACCGTGGGCGTATTTCAGGAACATAACCTTACGACAGAAAAAATACCGGAAGTTCAGTGACAGGTTCTGGTACTCGTTTGGCACCTGCTCCATCGGCAGCTCGATGTTAAGGCCGATGCTCTTGCCGTCCGCTTCTGCGGCGCCTTTATTTGCCGCTTCCATAATCCCGCTGCCGCCGCCTGTTATTACGGCAAAGCCGGCCTTCACTGCCTGGCGGGCAGTCTCCCGCGCAAGCTCGTAATATGGCTGCTTCGGTTTTGCGCGGGACGAGCCAAAGAATGATACCGCCGGGCCGATAGAGGAAAGCTCGTCAAAGCCCTCCACGAACTCAGCCATTACCCTGAATATCCGCCAGAGGTCCTGAACCGGAGTGCTGACAAAATCCATCATACATATCCTCCTTCAAATTTTGCCCTGCACCAGGGGGGTGCAGAACGGGATTTACCGTAAAGCCGGGTTGCTCGCAGCAGGGCAGAATTCGGCAATCCGGCAATTCTCACAATCGGGCTTACGGGCGCTACAGACATTTCGCCCGTGAAAAATCAACAGGTGACTAAACAGCGTCCAGCGCCTTTTAGGTACTATTTCGGCCAAATCGAATTCCAACTTTACCGCATTGCTGTTTTCGGAAAGTCCCAGCCGCCGGCTTAAACGAATAACGTGCGTGTCGCAGGCGATAGCCGGTTTTCCGAAGGCGTTGCCCAGTACGACATTTGCCGTTTTTCTGCCCACACCCGGCAGTTTCAAAAGCTCGTCCATTGTATCAGGGACCTTGCCGTCGAACCGCTCAATGAGTGCTGTGCAGGCGCCCTTGATGCTGATTGCCTTGTTGTGGTAAAAGCCCGTGCTTTTGATGTCCAGTTCGATGTCTTTTGTATCGGCTTTTACCCAGTTGCTTGCTGATTTGTATTTTTTGAATAAATCTTTGGTTACCATATTGACCCGCACATCCGTGCATTGGGCCGACAGGATAGTTGCGATAAGAAGCTCAAGCGGATTTCTAAAGTTAAGGGCGGTCCTGGCGCCGGGATAGAGTTTTTCCAGTGCCGGCAGGATTTTTTTGACCCTTTCCGCCGCCTGTCGTTTATCGACCTTTACCTTTGCCTTTTTTGCCGTTGTTTTTTTTGCCATAGCTATTGTCGGGGAGAAAGCCCTTTCAGATGCGTTTTTAATTCATCGGCGAAGGCCAAACCGTGCCACCTGACCGGCTCTTTCTCGCCGGGTATAAACAGGATGCTCACCGGCACACCCGGCTCATTATAGACATCCTTCAAGGCAACCGTCGCAGGATAATCCCTTAGCGTGGTATCGGCCTTGATTGTCAAAACGTCCTTTTGCTCGATTAGCTCTGCGATATCCTTGCGGGAATAAACCATCTTTTCCACCACGGTACAGCTCAGGCACCAGTCGGCGGTAAATTCAATCAAGACTGGCCGGTTCTGTGTTAAAGCCCTTTCCACCAAATCGGCGTCGTAGCTCTGCCAGGAAATTAGCTTCTCTGCAGGCGCAGGCAAAAATGCAGCTCCTGCCGCAACCGCCAGGACAATAGCGATAAATCGCACAATTAGCTTGCGGGATAATTTAGTATTGTAACCGACCCAGCCGGCCCACATCCAGACGCAAAAGCTAAGCACCACCGCAAAATACAAAAACCCCATTCTCCGCACCTGCGGCAGCGCCGCAAGCAGCTTTACGGCGATAATCAAGAGAACAAACCCAATCGTTCGCTTAAAAATTTCCATCCATTGTCCCGGCCTGGGGACACGTTTTAACAGGCCTGGCATTGAAGTCAATATCGCATAGGGCACAGCCATCCCGACACCTATAAGCATAATCGCAACTGTGGCAAGAGGTATCCGCTGGGCCTGTGCCCAGGCGAAGGCCGCCGCCAGTATCGCAAAGCTGCAGGGCGTGCTCAAAACCGCCGCTAAAAATCCCATTCCAACAGCGCCTGTATATCCCTTACCCCCGCCGGCCTTGCCGGATATTGAAGACGGCACAGCGACAGTAAAGACATCGAACATAAATAGCGCCAGGACAACCAGCAAAAGCGCCATAGCGGCAATAAAGCTGGGGTTGCGGAACTGGTCTCCCCACTGCAGGACCGTGCCGTAAAAAATCTGTAAAACAATGTTTGCAGCAGCAAGACAGGCAAAGAACAGTAATATCCCCAGGCAAAAAGCGAGCCCCATCGCCACCGACTTACCTTTACTTTGTTTTGCCTGCTCAACAATCCGCATTACGATAAGAGGCAAGACCGGCCAGACGCACGGCATAACATTCAGCGACAACCCCGCCAAAAACGCCAGACCGAGTGCAAACCAAACAGAATAATCTGCCAACCGACTTACAGCCGATACCTTATCCTTTGCCGGCGGCTCTGCCAAATCCGGCAGCGTAAATTTTGCTTCGCCTATAGTAGTATCAAACGAAATTCGCACCTCCGTACTTAAATCTCCGAAATCCGGCATACGACATTGAAAGCCGGAGCACGCAGCGCCTTCGATGCCAATTTTTACAACCTCTACCATATCCTCCGCTGAGCCGGTCTTAATATCAGCCACCGTAAAAGGCAAATATACGGTGAAGTTACCGCTGAATACCTCAAGCTCTTTGCCTAAAGATTTGTCAAAATATAATTGCGGCCGGGGAAATACCGGTTCGGAAAAACCTATTAACTCCTCATCAGGAGCTTTAACTTTGAGGTTCGTTCCGCCGGGGGCGGTCTTGGCAGATGCGTAAAAATGCCAGTTTTCCTTGAGTTGAAAGTGAATCGCCAGAGCGGACTTACTGTATGGATTGACAAAACTATGCTGCTGCTCGACGGAAATAGTAACAATATCGGTTTTAATTAGACTGCCGGATGGTGGCGATGTGGCAAAACCATTAACCGCAAAAACCGAAATTAACCATAAGGTAACAGCAGTTTTTTTCTGCATAGAAGAATCTTATATTTAGCCCCACCTTTTACACGGCGTTTTTTATTCTATTTTTCCTCTGTGCTCTCGGCGTTCTCTGCGGTTGGTTTTTTCCCTTCTTCAGTCTTTGCCTGCTCGGCGGCCAGCAGGTCGCCAACCGTGGGCTTGTCCAACTCGCCGCCTTCCAGAATCAATTTCACGTCGGCGGCGTCGAGAGTCTCGTACTTCAAAAGCGCCTTCGCTATCTGCTCAAGGTTGTCCTTATTGGCCTCTATTAGCTCTTTTGCCTTTTTATATGCCTCACCGGTAATCTGTTTTACCTCGCCGTCAATCGCCTCGGCTGTTTTTTCCGAATACTCCTTCTCGCCCGGCATCAGATACATCTGGTCTTTGGCCCCCGGCCCAAAATCCGGCTCGTAACTAATCAGCCCGAGCTGCTCACTCATACCCCAGGTCAAAATCATCTGCCTTGCGATTCTGGTGGCCTGCTGGATGTCCGATTGTGCGCCGCTGGATATATCATCGCAGAACATTTCTTCTGCGATTCGCCCGCTGAAACAGACCTGCAAAAGCGCCATACAATACTTTTTCGTGAACATTGTTCTGTCTTTTTCGGGCAGAGCGAAGGTCGCCCCGCCCATCGGCCCGCGCGGGATGATACTTACCTTGTGCAACGGGTCTGCGTCTTTCAGCAGGGATTGCACGAGCGTATGGCCGGCCTCGTGATAGGCGGTGATTTCTCTTTCCTTCTGGTCGATAACCCTGCTCTTTTTGGCTCTGCCCCACCTGACCTTGTCGCGCGCCTCTTCCAAATCCGCCGTCTCGATGCAGTCCTTATTGGCCATAGTGGCCGCCAGGGCCGCCTCGTTAATAATGGCCGCCAGGTCGGCGCCGCTAAACATAGGTGTGCCTCGTGCCAGCCGCTCCAAATCGGCATTAGGTCCCAGCTTTACCTTCGCTGCGTGAACCTTCAAAATATCTAATCGGCCTCTTAAATCCGGCAGTGGAACAACTACCTGCCTGTCGAACCTGCCAGGCCGAGTCAATGCATGGTCAAGAATATCCGACCGGTTCGTCGCCGCAACCACTATTACCTGGTCGTTCGTATCGAACCCGTCCATCTCAACGAGAATTGCATTCAGCGTCTGTTCGCGTTCGTCGTGACCGCCGCCGACATAGCCGGCGCCACGTTTGCGGCCGATAGCATCAACCTCATCAAGGAAGATGATACAGGGCGAATTGTCCTTGGCCTGCTTGAAAAGGTCCCGCACCCGTGACGCCCCGACGCCGACAAACATCTCCACGAAATCACTGCCGGATATACTGAAGAACGGCACATCGGCCTGGCCGGCGATGGCCTTGGCAAGCAGCGTCTTTCCGCAGCCGGGAGGCCCTATAAGTAAGACTCCGCGGGGAATTCGGCCTCCCAATCGTTGAAATCTCTTGGGGTTTTTCAGAAATTCGATTATCTCGGCTACTTCTTCCTTCGCCTCTTCGATACCGGCCACATCCTTGAATGTAACCTTAGCCTTGTCCTTTCCTTGCAATTTATGCCTGCTTCGACCAAAGGACATAAGCATCCCGCCGGCGCCGCTGCGAAGGTTCCGCGCAAAGAAAAAATAGAAAATAGCGAGGATAATAAGTATTGGAAATATCATTTGCACGAGAGTGAAAAGCCAGGTAGGCGGCGGTGCAGTATCTATTTCTACGCCGTTGGCCCGCATCTTTCTGAGCAGCTCCTCGAGCCAGCCCTTGTGCAATTCAGGGCTATAGTTGACCTTAAAGCTCTTGCCGGCGGCATCCCCGGCCAGCTCATTGAATTCGCCCACTATCTCCATATCCTTTATGATAACAGTAGCGATATTATTCTGCTCAACGCTGTCGACAAATTCATCCCACCTGATTTTCTCGGCAATCTGAAAAGGCCGCATCGTCAGTATGGCGGTCAGTATCACAGCCAAAATTACCAATAAGCTAAACGGCCCGCGCCTGTATTTCGGCATCGGCGGCTTTTTACCGCCTTTACCCTTGTCGTTGGCACCCTGCCGGGTCGGCTTTTTGTTTTTTCCGCTGCTCATACTTCACATCTCGTTTCAGGTCTTTACCATTGCTTTTCCATCAACTCTACGATTCTTTGTGCCAGATTGTTTGCTGCAACAGTCGAGGCATAATCGAAACCCTGATTTTGCCACGGTGAATAGCTGGCGGAGGCACTGACGGGGGCGTTATCTATCAGCAATTCCCCTGTTCTTAGATTTTCCCAGTTAACCACCGCCTGCAGCTGGACCTCTTTTTCGAGGGCCCGACCGGTCTCTCGCTCGCTGACCAATACCGATTCACCAACCCCTACTATCTGTCCGCTTATTACGGTGTCGCAGCGCTGCTGGCTGGAGATTACCTTATACGGCGTGTCCGACTCGATACGCTTGGCCAAAGCGTCAGTCAGCTCATATTCCACGCCGCGCCGAAAGCTGCGGTTATCAAACATCTCCACGCAAACACTTCTGACATCTTCCGGAAACAGCGACTCACCGGAATAGCCGTCCATCCCGGCACAACCGAAAAAACTAAAGCAAACCGTAATGATTAAACTCAGAGAAGATGCAAAAACAAAATGTCGATTTGCCCTGCCGTTTTCTGTATTCATCTTAATTTTGCCTTTTTACTTTTGGCTTTGCTTTACCATTTTTGCTGCTGTGCTGTCAGGCCAGTTGTCGGCAACCATCTGGTAATAAAAATTAGCCGACTGTTTGCTGCCGGTTCGCTCATAGTACCGGCCGGTACTAAACTGTTTATAGGCCAACTGCTCGTTTATCTGTTTAAGCTTATCCGCAATCCCGAGCTTTTCAGCATCTTCGGGGTATCGCAATCTGAAGTTCTCGTAATAGCTCTTTGCGCTAACGAGATTAGAGGCATTATACTTTGGCCCCCTGTAAGCAGCGTGCTTGCATCGAGCCATAGCGAGCAGTGCGTCTTTGCCCGTCTGGCCGCTCGGCCATTGCGATGAAATCTGTGACCATTTATGGTACGCCGGCTCAAACTTTCCTCGTTTTTCCATGCTCTCGGCTATCGCTACGGCGGCTCTGACCGCAATCGGCGCATCGCCGGTGCTGTCGGTAATCTTCTCCATAATTCTCTCGCCGGAGGCGTATCCTCTAATTCTGAATACGCCAAGCACCCTTATCTTCCGGCCGGCCAAAAAGGCGGTAGCTATAGCAAACTGCCTGTCTAAAGCCGCCTGGCGAAATTCGCTCTCGGGAAACTCGGCCAAAAACTTATCGTAGCTCCTGACCGCCCGGACGAACTTACCCTTGCAAAAAAGCATCTCGGCCTCGATAAAGGCGTCCAAATCAGGCCCTGCAATCTCCGGAAAATCTTTTTTAAGCCGGGCCAGCGCATTGCGAACGGTTTCAGTTTGGCCGGTATTGACCAACTGCTTGATTCGGGCCACTTCCAGCAGATATTTATCCTTGCCCTGCGCATCAACGGGTTTCCAATCCTGCCCCTTTTCTAAGCGCCATGTCTCAGCCCAGACTACCGGCGCCTGCTGCCACGTGCCGGCCCACAGCAGTGATATTAGGGCCGATACTATTATAAATCGCTGTCCGTTCTTAAACATAATACCGTATTCCCGACCGTATCAATAATTAACTCGGCATTATACCTTTCTTACTTTCGGTTTTTACATTATACCCATTCTTTAAGGCACTGCAAACCTCAATTTCGCCTTTCGCCGGTGATTTGCGCCGATAGTCAGCTTTTTATAACGCTTGACATCGTCTGGTGAAAGCGTTAGATTTTGTGCTCTTGACGGTCTATTCGGTTTCAGCATTGCTCGAAAGGATGGTTAAATGGATTACAAAAGGTTCATTGAAGAACAAATCACCTCTATTAAAGAGAAGGTAGGTGAAACAAAGGCAATCAACGCACTCAGCGGCGGCGTCGATAGCTCGCTTGTTACGGTGCTGGGACACCGTGCCCTCGGAGAGCAGCTTAGAACGGTCTTTATCGATAACGCCCTGATGCGCAAAGGCGAGCCCGAGTATGTCGTTAAGACCTTTGCCTCTCTGGGCATTGAGGTGGAATTAGTGGATGCGCGGCAGGAGTTTCTCGATGCACTGGCGGGGCTGACAGACCCCGAGGAGAAGCGACAGGCCGTCACGGACACGTTTTACTCGAAGGTCTTCGGCCGGCTTGTAAAAGAGTCCGGTGCGAAGTTTCTGCTGCACGGCACCATCCTTACAGACATCGAAGAGACTGTAGATGGAATCAAACGCCAGCATAATATCCTCACCCAGCTCGGCATCAATACCGAGGCCGTTTATGGTTACTCTGTGCTGGAGCCGCTTAAGACGCTGCGAAAGGATGACGTTCGCGAGGCAGCCAAGCTGGCGGGTCTGCCGGCGGAGATTTCGCAGCGTATTCCCTTCCCCGGCCCGGCTCTGGCGACCCGAATCGTCGGCGAGGTGACGCTCGAGCGCCTCGAGACGGTGCGAATTGCAACCACCATTGTGGAAGAGGAGTTGGCCGACAGCGGCGCCTTTCAATATATGGCCGTGTTGCTTAATGACCGGGCGACAGGAATCCGAAATAAAAAACGCCAGTTCGGCCAGATTATCGTCGTCCGCTGTATCGAGAGCACCGACGCCAGGACCGCAACCGTCACGCAACTGCCGTGGGAGAGGCTTAACCGCATCTCCGAGCGAATCACCAACATAGAAGGCGTCAATCGCTGCCTTTACGATTTAACGCCAAAACCGCCGGCTACGATTGAGTACATCTAAAGGCCAGGCAGCACGAAAGACGGTCTTTAGCCCTGCCACCTCTTGTGCACTTGTGTTCTGTCGTCCTATATTATCGCCGCTATCAATCAGAAGGGTTACGGGGGTAAAAAATTTCTTCGATTCGCCGATTTTTGTTCGGTTTTTGTTAGGGTTTTTATCCTTGTATTACCGACAGTAACATTTGCTGTACGATTAAGAATTGTCGGTTTTGAGTCTTGGGTCTTTTAAAATGGGCAGTCATTTAAGTAAACAATTCGAGCCGGTATGCAAATTCGGGCCGGGCGGCGATTTTGTATCTTTCTGGCCGGCCGAAAAGGAGACGGCGGAATATGCAGCCAAAAACATCGCAGCCAACAAACCAGCTCACCCCGTCCCAAATTGGGGCGGGGCTCACCCCGCGACAGCTCCAGCTATTAAAGGCGATTCGCACTTTTCAGGCCAGCCGATGCTATTCGCCGACGATTGGAGAGTTAGCGTTGCAGTTCGGCATAAGCCGAAGCACCGCATTCGAGCACATCACCGAGCTGCGGCAAAAAGGACTACTGTCCGGTTCCCCAGGCAGGGCTCGCTCTTTGACGCTGACCTCAAAAGCGCAAAGTCTGCTTAGAAATCTCACCGGCCACAGTTCAGATTCCTATCGCCAATCGCCAACAGGGATACCATTGGCCGGCAGGGTGGCCGCCGGCTCACCCGTCGAGGCCGTTGAAGACACCGACTTCCTGTCCTTAAGCTCTCATTTCGGAAACAGCGACCGTCTATTCGCCCTTGAGGTAAAAGGCGACAGTATGATTGATGATGGCATTTGCAACGGCGATTATGTGATTTGCCGGCGTAGTGCCGTCGCTGACAACGGCCAATTGGTTATTGCCATCGTTGATAACGAGGAAGCAACGCTGAAAAGATTCTACAAGGAAAGTAACTGTGTTCGGCTGCAGCCGGCCAATGACGGTTTCGACCCGATTTATTCTGATAACTGCCGAATCGAGGCCGTTGTCATCGGCCTCGTAAGAAAACTCTAACCACAGTTGTAATGTGCAGCTAATTATTCACCACTTTAGATAAGGGCGGCTTACTTCTGTTCGAGAATTGTCGCAGTTAAGTGCCTGAATGGTAAGCTGTTAAGCCGATATTCAAAAATACGCAAAAGCGGTTAGAAAAGCTTTGCCCAAAGATTTTTGGGAAATTGGCGATTTTGCCGTTTTTTGTTGATAATTACCCCTGAAGCGGTATATATAAGTTACTCAAACTGACCGATTTTAGGCCGCGAGGAGTTTTTCCAGACGGCGAATAACAGGTTTTTCATGACTATATTTAATAACATCTTGAACATTCTCCTGCCAGACTATTCGACGCATTCTGTCTTT
>Ga0315533_1001134_pt1 | contig 20913 bp, 18 predicted proteins | sample SalMarSW160130MG_FD_203081 | JGI IMG/M metagenome (GOLD analysis project Ga0315533, IMG submission 203081) | Salt marsh sediment microbial communities from the Plum Island Ecosystem LTER, Massachusetts, United States - Salt Marsh Sediment SW1601-30 ... | reverse complement strand
TACGACGTCAGGCTAAGCATTATTTCAATTCTACCTTAGTGCGATTTCAACCAATCTTGGAGAATGGCACGGTTTGGCACGAAAAATTCTGTTTCAATCCTTGTTTTAATGGATTTCATCCTCCGACTCCGAAAGAATGTAGCTACCACTGCCTACGTTCACCAAAGTTTCAATCCTTGTTTTAATGGATTTCATCCTCCGACTTTACTGGGAGTGTGTGACTATTTTTCCGCATCTGGGGCAGTGCATGTGGCGTAGGCTGCTTTGGGAGTCATATCCTGAAATTTTTGCTGCCTTTTTCGGTAAGATGTATCCCACTTGAGGCATCGAGCCAAATCGGGTGAACTAGCTGTCCAACTAGACATAGACCACAGAGATGTCTTGCGCAGAATATATCGTATAAACAGAAGGATTGGAGCAGGAAATCGGAGAAATTATCATAAAAAAGCGTGGACACAAGTGGAAGTTGATTCCTCGACTTAGGCGTGACTTTGCTGCTGCAAGGCCCGATATTCAGGTTTCATAGATTTTATAAGGTTACTTCTATTATGTTTATTCAATGACAGGAAAAATCTTCTCGGATTCAATAGATGAGAAACGGACCAGAGAGAAATATATTGATCCTGAGTTAAGAAAAAGAAAATGGATAAAGAAGTACGTCAAAGAAGAAGTCAATTCCGTAAAGTCCGATTTTGCAAACAAGAAATTAGTATTCTATGATGGGCATCCTGAGAAAGGTGTAGACCGATTCATTGATTATTTGTTGTTGGATGAGGATTATTCTGTTTTAGCCATTATTGAAGCTAAACGTTTTTCGAAAAATGAAGATAAAGGAAGAATTCAGGCTAGAACTTACGTTAAAGATATTGAAAAGCAAACAAACAGAAGAGTCCCAATTTTTCTTACGAATGGTAAAATTTGGCGTTTTATTGACGAGGATGGAATAGAGCGGAAAGTTAGTGGACCTTTTAGTCAGGAAGATCTTAGAAGAAGAGGAAAACTTTACAGTAACCGAAGAGATCCAACTGAAGTCAAAATAGGCACTCGTATTGTTGATCGACCTAAGAGTCTTCAGATAGTCAGGGAATTAAGTGAGCATTTTGCTCAAGGACGAAGGAAAGCTCTTGTTCATATGGCCACTGGGACAGGGAAGACAAGAGTTGCGATGGCTATTATCAATGTTTTGATTGATGCAAATTATGTTCGAAATGCGCTGTTCATTGCTGATCGTACTGCTTTGGTGGATCAGGCGAAATCTAGTGGGTTTCAACAATTCTTTACAGAACCAGTTGGGGATCTTAGAGAGAAAATTTCTACAAGCCAACGTCTTTACGTTACTACTGTACAAACATTGATGAGCGGTAAACCTAAACGGTTAGTTGAGAAGTTTAGTCCTGCTTTTTTTGATTTGATTGTTTTTGATGAAGCCCACAGATCATACTACGACAAAAACAATTTTATTGACAAATATTTTGACGCTATCAAAATTGGGTTAACAGCTACGCCTAGGGAAAATGAAACAAAAAACACGTATGATTTATTTGAGTGTGAGCAGGGCAGACCGACGGTAGAATATTCTTATGATGAAGCTGTTTTAGACACAATTCTGGTTCCATACAAAGCTGAGATAATAGATACTGAGCGTTTATCGTTAGGGATTAAAGGATCAGAGTTAACTAATGACTTAAAGGATCAGCTTAGACGACAAGAAGTGAATCCAGAAGAAGCTGAATATACCGGTTCTCAGTTTGATCGAGTTTTTATGGATGACAAAACCAACGAATTGATTATTAGAGAATTTTTATCCACATGCTATAGGTCTGATGAAGGAAAACCATGCAAAACAATTTTCTTTTGTGCGAGTCAACGGCATGCAAAACACATGAAGAAAATTTTTGGTAGAGTTGCCCCGAAGCTTAGTAATGATGTACAGGTTATTACTTCAAATTATTATCGTGCAAATGATGAAGTGAAACGTTTTGGTCTCCAGTCAGAGCCTAGAATTGCCTTGTCTGTTGGCATGTTAGATACTGGTGTTGACATTCCAGAGGTTTGTAATCTGGTTTTTGTTAAGCCTGTTTTTTCACATATCAGGTTTTGGCAGATGATCGGCAGAGGAACAAGAAACATGAATGCTTGCAAACATCATGATTGGCTGCCAAATCGCGATAAGACTGATTTCTTGATTTTTGATTTTAAGATAGGTGGACATTCCAACATTTATTATCATGAGTTTACTGCTTCAAAAGAAAGAGCTTCCAGAAAAGATGTTATCACTAGAATATTTGAAAATAGGGTTAAGCTTCTAAAGAAGGCTCTTGATGAAGATCAAAAGAAAATTATCGCGGACAAAATCATAGCATCTATAGACGAGTTGGATAAAGAGTCATTTGTTATTCGAGAGAAGTTGCCAACTCTTGAGAAGATTAAGGGGGAGGCATTTAACCTTCAGAATTATGTTAATGATTTGCTAGAGAAAATTGCTCCTCTCATGATTTTTAATCAAGGAACAAACGTGAATATTTCTTCGTTTATTCTTAAAGTCGAAAAATTGTTTGCTTATGTTTTAGATAATCGAAAAGATCAGATCGACAACGTTAGAATATACGTTCAAGAGATGTGTGAGAACATTCTCCAAAGAGACAATTTAACTGAAATTCGGGAAAACAGAGAGAACATAATTAGTGTTCTTAGAGAAGATTTCTGGGAAGACATCACATTTAATGATGTAGAATTTCTTGTAGTGCAATTAGCCCCATTAATGAGATATTATGAACCAAATCCTAAGAAGATAATTCAGATTGATGCTCCTGATAGCGTTTTATTCAGGGAGAATTATGAAAAAGAACTCAAAGAAGACGAAGAGCTAAACGATTTTCTCAAACAAAATCCTCTTGTTAAAAAGATTCGGGATGGTGATGGAATAACATCTCCTGAACTGATTGAACTTGAGTTACAATTGTCTTCATTGCGACCTGGGTTAACTATTGACAATGTTCAAAAATATCAAAAAATGGATTTCATGGCGTTCTTACGAAAAATAATTGGTTTGACATACCAGTATGATCCCAAAGAATTGATTGAATACGAATTTGATCAGTACATAACCTCTAAAACAGGGTATAATTCTAAGCAGCTTGAGTTTCTACGGGTGTTGAAGAAAGTTTTCGCTAATAGAAAACGTGTAGAACTTTCAGACTTAGCAAAACCTCCTTTGTCGAATGAGCATCCTCTCGATTATTTCAAGATTGGAGAGTTAAAGTCTATAATTGAAAAGTGCAATACCATTAAAATAAAATAATATGTAAACCTAGGTTTACATAAAAACTTATAAGGCGGTTTCTAGATACTTCCAAGCATGGAATATCGAACAGTTTCGACTAAACTACCAACTAATGAATTAACCCTATTTAGGGCACATTGCGAAAAGAAAGGCTTAACTCCCGCCTCTCTGATTCGCAATTTAATTCTTAGAGAAATGAAAATCACAATCCCCCATACAGTAGCTGGGAGAAACAAAATAACTTATGAAAAGAACAAAGACTCCTTTACATGGTCTATAGAGCTTGATACGAAAGATACTGTCGAAATTTTGGGGAGCCTCTCACCAGTCTTTATCGAAAACTTGTTCAATATAATCCAAATTGGTTTAGGCGAAAGAAATTCGTTTATTCAAAAAAAGGAAAAAAACTCTGTTCCTATTCCAAGTGATATTTTTCGGAGATAAAAATGATCAAAGAAAATAATCTACCCAATGGCTGGCAGTTAAAAGAACTTGGAGAAATTGCCCACGTCAATGATAGAGATCATACAACTCCAAAATATCTAAAAACTGGTATACCTCTAATATCACCCAAAGATTTTACTGAAGTAAGCGTAGATTTCAAAAATCCAAAATTTGTATCTTTTGGTGAATATCAAAATTTTAATCGGAAATGTAAACCAGTTAAAGGAGATATTCTTTATTCAAGAATTGGAACCATAGGAGAAGCCAGACCAATTGAAACAAAGGAAAAATTTGTTGCTCTGCATAGTATTGCGGTCATTAAACCAGATCGGCAAAGGGTATTTCCAGAATATTTGTTATATTTATTGAAAAGTGATTTTATACTAAGACAAGCAAAGAAAGGAACAAAAAGTATTGGCACTCCTGATTTAGGGTTGAAAGAAATTAAGCGGTTCAAAGTTCCCTTTCCATCTATTCCGATTCAAAAAAGCATATCGGCTATTATTAAAAAAGTAGAGCAACTGAAACAATGGAGAAAAGAGTCTAACAAGTTGACTGGTGATTATCTTAGCAATGTTTTTTTAAAAATGTTTGGAGACCCCGTAAAAAATAAAAGGAATTGGAAAATCGACACTGTTGAAAACATTACATCTTCCAAACCTACAAAAGGTTCCACGCCAACAACTTATGGATTTAACTGGGAAGAAAGTGGAATCCTCTTTTTAAAAAGTGAATGCATAATTTCAAATGGCATATCTCAGCAAGGTTCAATGTATATTAGCAGAGAAGCACATGATTTCATGAACCGATCAAAGGTTTATCCCGGAGATATATTAATTAGAATTACTGGAAATGTGGGAATAACAACGATTTTTCCTCCAGAATTAGTAACCGCGAACATTAACCAACACATAGCAATAATTAGGTTGAAAGAAGATTGCGGAATTAATCCAATTTTCTTGTTGTACCAGCTTAATTCTAAACCTGTAAGAAATAGATATAACTCTATTACTAGAGGGGTTACTCATCCACATCTTAGTTTAAAACAGATTAGAGAAACAAAGATTATTGTGCCACCAATAGAACTTCAAAATGAATTTGCCAATATTGTTGATCAACTTGAAATTGTCAAAGATTGCCAGAAAAAAGGCATGAAAGAGGTTAATGATATGTTTAATGTATTAATGCAAAGAGCTTTCAGAGGAGATTTAATTTGTTAGATGTAGAATTAAAATCAAAAATCAACCAATTGTGGGATAAATTTTGGAGTGGAGGCATTTCTGATCCACTTGTGGCAATCACTCAGATGTCGTATCTACTTTTTATGAAGCGGTTAGAAGATGAAGATATTCGAAGAGAACAAGATGTTCAACTGAGTGGCAAGAAAAATCAATCTATCTTTAAAGATAATGAGGATTGTAAATGGTCTGAATGGACCAATCTCCCTGCTAGTCAGATTTTAGACCATGTTCGAGACAAAGTATTTCCATTTCTAAGAACATTGGGTGGAGAAGATTCTCTTTATGCTCAATACATGAAAGATGCCGTTTTTACAATTCCAACGCCTTCTCTCCTTGTTGAGGCTGTGAAGATTATCAATGATATGCACATCAAAGAACAAAATAGAGATGCAAAAGGTGATCTATATGAATATCTGCTTTCCGAACTAAAAACATCTGGGAAAAATGGGCAATTTAGAACACCTCGACATATTATTAAAATGATGATTTCTCTTATTGAACCAGAAATAGGCGACAGCATATGTGATCCTGCCTGTGGAACTGCTGGTTTTCTTGTTGCCGCATTTGAACATATCCTGAGAAAGAATACTTCAAAAGAATTTATCAAATCAGACAAGTTAGGCAACGAATACGGATTTAAAGGAGAAAAATTGGACGAACGGCAATGGAATATTTTGAGAGAACACACATTATATGGTTACGATTTCGATTCAACAATGGTAAGAATATCACTAATGAATTTGATGATGCATGGAATCAACAGACCAAAAATAACACAAAAGAACACTCTTTCTACAAGATATAACCAAGAGAAAAATCGTTTTGATGTTGTTTTAGCTAATCCTCCATTTAAGGGAAGTATCAACAAATCAGAGATAAGTAAAGAATTTACAATTACAACAACAAAGACAGAGATTCTGTTTCTCGAACTGATGTATAACATTCTTTCCAATGGTGGTAAATGTGCAGTTATTGTCCCGAATGGTGTGTTATTCGGCAGTAATAGAGCTCATAATAATATCAAGAAAAAATTGCTTGCAGAATGCCGTTTGGATGCAGTAATTTCAATGCCTGCTGGGGTATTCAAACCATATTCTGGAGTGTCAACAGGAGTATTAGTTTTTACGAAAGGAGAACCAACAAAAAAAGTATGGTTCTATGAAATGGAAGCTGATGGTTACAGTCTTGACGATAAGAGAACACTCATAGATGGAAAAGGTGACATCCCAGACATAATAGAGAAATTCAACAAAAGAGACACAGAAAACTTCGAAGATAGAAAAGCCAAATGTTTCTTTGTTCCAATCGAAGAGATAGAAGAAAACGATTATGACTTAAGCATTTCACGATACAAAGAAATCGAGTACGAAGAAGTTGTTTACGAAGAACCCGAAGTAATCAAACAAAAAATCCTAGAGTTAGAACATAAAATTACGAAAAACTTAAAAGAAATTCCATCGGTCTGAGATTTCCAACCATCATTTCAACTACATCTCAATATTTAGAGCATGAGTTTAGGTAAACTTAGGTTTAGTCTCCTCTCTGGCGCCTCAGCCTTTTCGAGTGCTAAGCCCATGTCAACAAGGATCTTTCGGAATTCTTTGGCAGAAATTATGTCAGGTCTATCTCTTGCAATGTTCACAAGCATAGGAAGCAAAGCTTCCACATCCGGCGTCTCCGGCATTCCCCAGTTTAGTCGGCAATCTGCTTTCTTGGAATCAAATCCCGCTTGATTGATAATTTGCACAAAAATTTCTTGTTCCACAATCCGTTTGATGAAGCGTTGCAACGCCATAACATGACGTTCAGCTATTAATTTTGCAGAGTTGGCGATTTTTCAATTTGGATTCATAGCAATTGTTACGGTTATGTCGATTCTAAAGATATATCAATAATCTTTGATAATGAATGGGAAATAGATGTTATTCTCTGTTTAGGAACTAGCATCCTATCATACCTCCAGATTCCCTCTTATCGCTACCATCTTGCTATAGGAAGGAAAGAGCGCCCAAATCCTAAAATCAAAATGATTTTTCATTTTTTATTTTTTCTTTAGGATTTCAGCCTTCTTTCCTTCCCTTAGCGCCTCATTTTGGGGTTCTCTCCGAAAAACTACGGTTTCGGCGGACCTGAACAAAATTTTGATTTTTAGTCTGACCTCTCCCAGAGTGTAGCTTTTCGGAGAGAAGCTCAATTCGCGGTTCTTTTAGATTTGAAACCTGTTATTGGCAGCACAGAAAGTAGGGCAATTTGGTTAGGCTTTTAGATAATAGAAGCAAACAATGGTAATTATAATCCCATAAACAAATGTGATCAGAATTGCACGCACATAAAAAGATGCATTTCACTGGTTTGGGTTTGGATTAAATTTTGTCCTCTCTTTCCTAACTCCCTGTTTTCTTGTTTGGGGCTTCGCCCACAAACTACCTCGTACTTCCGAACTAGTAAAAGGGAATGGATTTTATCCAAAGAATAAGTAGAAAAGGTAGCCAAGTTATACATACATAAAACACAAAAAGGATAATAATTGTGAGCCTCGGGTGCCTTGCACGCCAACGGGCAAACCAGCACAACAATGACCAAAACCCTTTGTCAGATCGCTTAAGCATTTTGATTAACCTCCTGTCAAAATCTGGACTCAAAAGCCTAATTTCAGCAGTTATATTGTTAGCTAACTCGAAATACCAAACAAAATTGGCCATTGCATATCCTCCAAAAATCCACAGTAAAAAATAAACTATCGCCCATACTACACCGGGTACAGGTTTACTAACCATTGATACAAGTGAATACATGCCAAACATACTTGCTATGAAAAACCCTCCCCATCCAATAGATCTATCAGAATAATCATCCAAGAGGCCTAAGAAAGCTTCTAGAGCGCGGCTTGTCTCAGGTTGAACATTATCGCTCTTTTCGATATTTTTCTTTGTCATTAATAAGAAATATTCATACCTTGAATATTTAGTTTTTACGAGGGTTGTGCACATGCGTAATTTGTTCCCTATATACGACGATCAACAAAGCATTTTTCGGGTTCAGTTTCTGAAAAGGAGCGAGTTTTAAGCTTATAGTTGGTGCGTGCGCTTTGGGAAAGAAGGAAAGTCGAAATCCTAGGCTCAAATTGATTTTTTAAAAATCGTTTTTGTTTTAGGAAATCGTCTTTCTTTCCCTTAGCAGCTGCTTCTCTCTCTTTTCGCCTAAATTCTTTTTTAAGAAGTGATTTTAAATGTCAAATAACCACAGTTCAAAACATCTGATTTTCCTTTTCCTCCATCCTCTATGCCGCGATGAACAACACTTATGAATTTGTGTTCTTCGGCAAATTTTTTCGCCTTCTCGCCTGTTCGGTCGGTGGAAGCGTCATCTATCACGATTATCTCGATTTTTTCTTTCGGATAAGTTAATTCAGTCATTCTTTGGAGGATACGTTCAAATCATACTTAGTGTGGCGACATCTCCCGCAACTCCCCCTTTTTTAATTGAAAATTTAGCTAACATAAGAATGGAAAATGTATAGTTTTTAATTAATTTTTTACGATAGTCTCAATAACCATCATGGAACATTTTTTTCTTGGATTGCTTACCCCCAATTTCTATACCTGTAGGTCTGTTCAATTCGGGACTGCTTGGAGGAACGCCCATTGTATCATCTTTTTCAGGTTGGCAACCATAACAAAGCGGTTCATCAAAATACTTCATTGAATAGTCATACTCTTTAGAAGTTATTGCTTTCTTACATTCGTTACAATAATAGCGTTTGTTGTGTTGAGTTGTTTTTTTGGGACTATTTGCTTTCCTGTGTTTAACATCTTTCTGATGATTCATACAAAGGGCTTTTCCAAATTTTCTCAATGAATAATCATAAACTTCTTCACTTATTTTCTCTTTACAGAAACTGCAGAAGAATTGTTGGGGCTGAACTGCTCTCTGGTGAGGAATACAAAGAGCTTTGCCAAAATGCTGCGTAGAATAATTAAAGACTTTTTCGCTAATTGTCTTCTTACAAATGTTACAGTAATATGGCATATGTCTTCTTTGCAGATTAAAAAATATAAAACGTGTTAATCCACAATTCTAATCCCCTATTCATGAAATTAGAAAATTTTCAGAAAACCTACGTAACTGTCCCCTGCCCCACGTGGTGATGTCGCGGGGATTTGCCCGTGACTCGCAATGGAGATATCCCCCGCAACTTCCCCCTTTTTTCTGTTTTCAAAGGGGGTCAAAAGAGAATGCGCACGCGATTTCACTGTATCAATTCTTAGCCTATTGCTCGAAGAAACATTCCACAGTTGGGGCAAAACCGATCTGACTCAAATCGCTTAAAAGATACCGTTGTTCCACAATTCCACACTCAAACTCAACATGTGAGCTCATCCCTAAACACCATCGTGTTGTTTATGCTACATTGGAACTATGGACGCCCGCATATTAGAGTTTGGTTAGGTTGTGAAGGCTACTTTCGAGGGCACTTTCAAATTTTATCATAGTTTCTACCATTTCATTTTGTATTCTGTCCCATTTGTCCTCGTCTTGCAATCCGATTCTTTTACTGACAACCACCGTTACACGACAAGCTCTTTTTTCTTCAAGTCGTTGCCATTCTATTTTTCCGCCGAGCCGTCTTTCTATCTCTTCTCTTTCCGAGAATAATTGGTCAAATATTTTCTTGTTCTTGTCTTTATCCCCAGTGTCTATATAAAGTTCGATTCTACTTGAACTCATCAGAATTACGTAGTTATAATAAAGCCCTGATATTCCCACTCGTGCACTTGTACCTATCCAGCACTCTTTGCTGGGTTTAATGTTGGCAAAGAAATCCGTTTTAGCATTATTTTTGTCAAGCAGCCCCTCCCAGAATTCAAGTCTCTTTTTATGTCTACCCGCAAGCTCTTTTTTGGTGGCTCCGATAGCCTTAATGGTACTACTAGGACGTGAAAGGACAACCAAATGTGGAGCTGGATGGGAATTTTCAATTTTAAAAGCTTCGAGCTTGACCAAGTAGAAAGAGATATCGTCTGGAGTCGTTTCATTCAGCCATGTAAAAGCAGTAACATGCTCAGGACGTGGGTCCTCACAAATCCAAACAACAGATTTTGCATTCAATTGGGTTAGATAAGTTATCGTTTTTCCCAAGTGATCATGATCGCTCTTCCCAAATTGATTTTCTATTATTACAGGATTTGAATCCGAGTCTTCAGCGAGAAGATCTGCTTCAAACGTCCCAGCTTTCTTCTCCCGTTCAACTACTGATAATTCTATACCTAAAGCTTCCTTCAAAATTTCAATATTGTTTGCAAGCCAAGGAGTGAAATCTCCATCCTCTTTAGGCCATATTTCACGTAAAGAAACTGGTTTCAATCTACTTACATTCATGATGTTGACCTCTAATACTAGTGGATAGGAAATGAAATATATTCTTAAGCGCCGCTTTAAACTCTACACAAGAAACTTATATCACTTGCCATTTATTGGTAATAATTAACGTCTTCAAATCGCAGCTACATAATTTGCTGAGCAAAGACCACATCAGACGCGTCGCCAGAAGCATCTACCAAATAACGCCAAAAGGCAAACAATACCTAACTCTCTTAACATCTTAGCGCGCGCTTGCATCTCCAAATATTTTTGCAATTCTTTAAATAAGTTTTGTGGCACTTAACAAATATGAATGGCATGGGAGTTATCAAAGTTACGTCATATGATTCGATAACAAAAAATAAATAAGAGAAGTTGAAATCTTAGTTTCTGGGTGACATTTTTTGGCTTCCAAATACGAATATTTTGGTCTTAGGGAATATGCTGCATTGTCAAACGCGCCAGTTATCTATTGTCTGAGTTATGAAAGAGACAGTCACCGAATAGCTATGATATGGACATACCAGTGGCTAATAAATTTCGTGAATACCAGTGATCCTGTGGTTTTTCATCCTGAAGCCTTAAGACTAATAAAGGAGAGTCTTCCAAACTGGGTAAATCCTTTCGCTAAAAAGAATGACTATCAATTATTTCTTGAAGCAGTTTTCACAGATCCTTTAGAAGGAGATAAGATGATAATAGAAGCAATAAAAGGGAATAAACTCCTATACAAAGACCCAAAAACTGGCGATTGGGTTTTACGTTAACACTTCAGAAGTGGGTTGTTTGCCTATTAGATTACTTGTCTTGGCAGATAGTAATCAAAAGCATTTCATCGAGTGTATTAGACGCATTTGTGATGATTCAAAGGGCGACTATGAGTTTCACAATTTGCCGAAAGAAGCATCTAAGGCAAGCGAAAAAGATCGACTAGACAGAATGATTAGTTATGTAAAATATGCTGACTTGATTCTAATGGATGTTACACCACATACTTTTCTGTCTGAAGAAGAAAAATACAAGTATATGACTAATCAGGGTGTCCTTATCGAATATGGTGCTATCGTTGCTAGAGAAGACAGAAAATGGCGGCTCAAATTATTCTGTGAAGACAGTATAGAACGAAAACATCTGCATCCATACATTCTAAAAACAGTTGACACTTACAATCGAAAGGACATGCAGTCGCTAAGAAACAAGATTAGCAAAGTTATCAAAGAACACAAAGAAGAAATTTTTGAGAAACAACGCATACAAGAACGGCAATTACAAGCCCTTAGTACATACCTTAACCCTAGCGTACGCTGATGAACATATTTTGAACTTAAGTTTAAATAGGCAGATGTTTTCTTGACCAAGTAGTTTTGAAACGGTTCTTTTTTCACGGTTTTTTCTGCCAAAATATCTTAAATTAAGCTTCTTTCTCAATTTCCTTAAATAAGGTGGGGTTAGAAGCCTTTTGGTATCTGTTACGCCAGATCGTGTCCGTAACCGTGTGAACCTTTCAAGCTCAGATATCTGTGATTCTGTAGATACCGAGTTTCTCTGTCCGCGCAACTCATCGCCTTAACATCTAACATGATCGCCCACTGTTTTCGTTCCCAGACGGTGCGACTTGTCCATATTCTTGGTGGCTCAGAAAATCTTGAAAATTTGGCGAACCCCTAGCGATGCAATCTGTTGGCTGGTCTTGACGAGTATACTCTTTTGGGGTTTTTGGAGCTTTGGTTGGTCTTAGGTGCTGGTGCTGTGAATGGTTTAGCGTACTCTGAGATCATATTCGCTTCTAAGCGGGTTGAAGCATTGATGTGTACTACGAGAATTTGAGGGAATCAGTTATAGTATATAGTACGTGGTTCAGTCTGTTTTCTGTTGTACATCTAGGCAAAGGCACGTTAATCCCCCCAACTGATCATGCGATTCAGCCGTGAATCTATATAGCTTAAGATTTGATGTGATTAGAGGGAGTGAGAGAGGTGAACCAGAATCATCAACAGAGAATTATGGAGAAACTGGCGGGAGAATGGGCAAGTATTTATCAAAAGGAACATAAAAGGACACCGCGGATAGCTCCTTCACTTGTCAGGAACCCGCAGAAAGGTCTAGAATATTTTTTACAAGATGGTTTTGCTAGAGCTGGTGGAGAGCAGGCTGGATATGGGAAAATAGCAGTTGATGCTCTGCGTCGATGTATTATGAAAGTGAAGGACTATGAAGCGTTCGTTACTAATGAAAATGCGCCTGAACTCGCGTGGACTGAATTTGAGAAAACATGCTCATCACAAGGTGTGGGTCTAAATAAAAAGTTGAATGAAGGAGTTGTAAAAGGCTTGATTCGGCTTACGCAAGAATCCAGAGACTACGATTACAACCCATTTCGGTATATCGGAAAAATGGTTGAGTTTTCTATGACTGACGCCTTCATAGCACTAACAAATATTAAGGGTATTGCAGACAAAATCGCTCCCTTTTTGTTGAGAGATCTGGTTTGTATTCAGAATCTAGAAGAAAAGGTTCCGCTGGAACATAGAATCTTCCTTCAACCTGTCGATAGATGGGTAAAGAACACAGCGATTTGTCTGTGGGCTGATCTTGAAGTAAGAGTGCCCAGTTGGGGAATAGCTATGCGTATTGTTGACAAATGTAACGAATTTGATATTTCAGGTATAAGGTTCAATCAGGGTGCTTGGAAGTTTGGAACTTCGAAGGTCAAAAATATGAAACACCTCTGTAACCAATTAGAAGAATTATTGTAACCCGCATGTACGTAGCTGCAACTTCTTTCTATCTTACGCGATCTCAATACTCTTCACGAGGCTGGAGCAACAGGCCGCTAAACAGGCGAACTAGCAACCCAGTTAGACATCAACCACAAAGACATCTCGCAGAATCTATCGAATGAACATGAGAATGGATCAGAAGATCGAAGAACGCATAATAAGGCTAAACAATATGTGTTCGTATGAGCATTGGAGTCCTCCTTATCCCGACTATTAAACCTCAAGCTCAAAATTTTGTTACTTGTCTTTTTTTCGGTTTAAATAGGCTCTTCACTAATTCAAATTGTCTTTCATATATGTGGCAGTTCTTGGAATGGAAAATTAATTTGCCAGTTTGTAGATTTAGCTGCCCTTTCTCGTTTATTTCGGATACTAATGCTTCGTTTAATATCTGAATCCCAGCTATGTTCGCTGGGAGCCCAGCATATGCATCCCATGATCTAAAATAACAGGTTAAATGTAGTTTTCCTTCATAAACTTCGGTATCTATTAGGCTTAGACATGGAGGCTCATGTTTTTCAATCCCGATCTTTTTTCGGATATCTTCAGGAAAACGAATTACGAGAGTTATTTGTCTGTCCATTATCTCTTCTAAATACCTTTTCACTAGTTCTCCCAGTTGATCTACTGGTCTTCTAAGTCTAGAGCCATATGTGTAGGATTCCTCCTCCTTCTCTCCCGACCATAGATATCTTAGTGCATACCATTGCACGTATTTCATGTCACATGGGGCCTTATCTCCCACTAGAGGTCTATTTTCAGGATTGCGGATTTCTATGCTTAAATTGAGTTTCTTGGTGAGAGAACATTCTGACCCATATCGTACTGTGTACAAATCTCCTTTAGTCCATATTTCAACCAATGTTCTATACCAAGCATCGGGGCAATCAAATGCTTGAATATTGGAATATTTCATAAATAAATGACGCCGTTGAATTCTTATGATCTATTTTACTTTTAAATTCTTTTACCACTTTTGCGCAATATAGCATACATTTTTAACTTAAGAGAAAAGAAACTGTTCTGATATCTAAAATCGTTAATAGTGCTCACAGAATGGAAGGCACAAAAAAAATAAACATCAACTGTTCTATAATTAGCAAGATTGTGCGCGCGTAGCACGAATGAAATTGAAAGAAATTCAACAACAACTGGGGGAGACGCTGTATGGAAGCTCTTAAAAAAATTATTCTGTCTGATCCTAAGATGCGTGAAATATACGATATGATCATAGATAAAGCTGAAACATGTTGGAAAAGATCAAAAAGTCCTGAAGAAATTCTAAGATGGCTCAATAATTTCTCCAAAAAGCGGGAGATTTACCTTGCATTAATACTTGCTAACAATATCCTGTATTATACCTTGGAAAAAAATAGAAGTCTATGGAGGTTAATCCTGATGAATAGAGTAAAGTTGTTCTTATTAGCCAAATTCTTCCCGAATGTCGCTCCTCCAGATATAGAAGAATGGTTTCAGCGATATGTCCAAGATAAATGCGTCTTTGTAGGATTTGGAGAAGCCGGCAAGAGCGCACAATCAATGGTTTATTATTTCAAACAAGCACAGATAACAGGGGATCTATCATACATGGAACGTTTTCAATTTTTGCAGTGTAGTTCAGGAGAGCTATCGGAAAAGGAGATTGTTTTTCTGTTAGACGATTTTATAGGAAGTGGAGATCAAGCAGAACAGAATTGGTTCAATAAAGAATCTTCGGGGAACAAAAAGGGGAAGAGTTTTAATGATATACATAAAGAGAACCCTCAGTTACAATTCTTTTATCTTGCATTGGTTGGATGTAACGAAGGGAAGAAACTAATAGAAGCTAAAACACCGTTGAAAATCATTTTAGGCCAAGAACTTGATGAAACATTCAAGTGCTTTTCTGATTGTTCAATGATATATACAGATGCCAACGAACGGGCAGAAGCTAAAAGGATTATGAAGGAAAAAGGAAGAATGCTTCATCAATTTCCTCTTGGTTATAAAAATATGCAATTGGCAATAGCATTCTACCACAACACACCTGATAACAGCCTACCAGTGATCTGGAAAAAAATGCCTGATGAAAGTTGGTATCCCTTGTTTGAGCGATTTGAATGAGAAGGAATTAAAATGGAAAAAGATGTGAAGAACAGATTTAACGAAAGAAAGCCTTTCGATGTTGTAAGAGCTGAAGATTTTGGGGGTGACCTTTATGAATTTTACGAACCCCTTGAAAATTTAGTGCGAAAGGTCACGGGTGTAGATATTGCTGGAAGTAGACCGGTCTTTTTGATTGGTGGAAGAGGAACAGGTAAGACGATGGTACTCAAATTTCTAAGTCTAGAAATGCAATTGAACGATTTTATAAGAAACACACTCTGTGAAGATATACTCTGTAAAGTTGAATTAACTTCAGAAGAAATGAAAGAATTCTTAAAAAAAATTAGTTACATAGGGATTTACTCGCGATTTAGAACAACAGAATATGATCAATTTAAAGGCGAAATCGCCCCGCTCTTCAAGTCATATCTGGCAATAAAAATTGGGGAGCAAATATTTGATTTTCTGAGGTCATTGAAAGCTTCTGGATTAGTTACCAAAAAGCAAGAATCGGAGATTACGGAGTTCTTTTTTGAACAGATAAAGGAACCAGAATCAAATGGTGATTACAGTTTTGATTATGCTCTAAATCTCATTAGAAATAAGATTATTCAACAATTTGATACAATTGTGGAAAAAAGTGCGTATTGCTCCCTTGATGAAATCAAGAGAGATTACTATATTCCAGTAATCATTTCCAAAAAAGTTGTTTTTAATCTGCCCAATTTGATCTTTAGAACCATTGACGCCCTGAGAGGGAAGAACCTCTTTATTCTTCTCGATGAGTTGGAATACCTAAATGATAACCAAACGAGGCATATCGGCGAGCTAGTAAAAGATAGTGATGAAACATCAGTGATATTCAAAATTGGCGCTAGATATTTACCTGAAACAATATTCGTAGGTGAAAGTGACCAAGTACTCCAAGAACCGCATGACTTTCGAGTAATTAAGATTGCAGATTCCTTAAATGCGGCACATAGTGGGAAAAAATTTGATTACACTCGCCTTATTAAGAAAATATTGAACAAAAGGTTGGAAAAGAGCAACTATTTCGCCAGTAAAGGTATAACCCGTATCGAACAATTGTTTCCTAATCAGTCGATTGAAGAAGAAGCATTATTGTTAGTTAAAGATAGGAAAAAACATTGGAGGATTTTCAAGAATTATTTGCGCACGCACGATAAATCTGAGAAAGACATTAATAAAATTATTGATTGTCTTAAATACCCAGAGAATCCAATTATTGAAAAGCTAAATATGCTCTTATACCGTAGAGGAAGAATCCCTCAAGAAATCAAGAAGATGTCGATTGAATTTTTAAGAAAAGAAAACGAGGAATATTCTCGTCTATACGAAAAAAACGCTTTCAACCTTTTGTTCCAACTTTACAGTGATTATCGATCAAGTAAAAAATACGCGGGTATAGACGTGTTCATCAATTTGTCATCAGGAATAATTCGTTCCGCTATCGAAATATGCAACCAAGCACTCAACAAGGCTTACAATTATGGATATGAACCTAATCAAGAAAATCCTGTTGAAGTTGTTTTCCAAGATTTTGGAGCAAGACATCATGCCAGACTACAGTTTGATGACATCCTACGGATACCAAACAATCTAGGTTTGCCTGTTCAAGAATTCATCAAACAGATTGGGACGATTTTTAGGGCTCTTCACAAGGATAGAAGATTGGTTGAGCCTGAACCAACTCATTTTGAAACAGATTACTCAGAAATAACCGGTAGGGCAAAGGAGGTTTTTGATGCTGCAATAAAATATTCCTATTTGCAAAAAAAACCACCGATGGATCCTAAAAGCATTAATGAAACTCAAAAAAACGATTTTCTCACCAATAGAGTTTTCGCCCCTCAATTTGAAATATCATATAGATTAAGGGGAAGAACCCCCATATCACCATCCCAGATCGATCGTCTTATTACTGGAGACTCTGTGAGAAAAAGGCAGACTCGAAGGGAAATTCTGCGAAATACTAGAGCTAAAAGAAAAAGAACAATATCGGACAGTCAAAAAGAACTGTTTGATATCTGATGGGGGGTCAGGTAAAAAATGAATTTGTATGAAAACCTATCAATTATTCATCTGGAAGATTTTTTAATCAATCCCATAGAATGGGACGTTTTCATATCTTGTGGCAGTTTTGAAGAGCGATGTATTAGGAGTAGCACAATTCTTGTAGATAAGAAAACTAAAATTCACAACTCAATAATCTTCAATTATAAAGAGAGTGACCCAAAAAAGAAGAAAGAAAAGAACATACAACAAATGAAGAAAAATTTAGAACAAATTTCTGGAAACACACAGGTTTTTAATACAGAGAGTGTATCGTATCCTAGTAAAGGAATAAAAAAGTTTTTGACGTTCCTAAAGGATAATAATATTTGTTTGTCGAATAGAAAAATAGCCATTGATGTAAGTGTATTCACGAAGGCATATTTTTTCCTGTTATTCAAAGTGTTGCAAAAAAAGTTTGATATTTCTCATTTTTGGATTGTTTACACAGAACCAGAAAAATACAAAAGTAAGAATCCTGAAACGGGCGAGATCATCTTAACTGAAGGACTTGACCGAATCGAATCCATTCCGGGCTTTGCAGGTTCTTCGGTGTATCCTAAAGATACATTAATTGTGATATTAGGATTTGAAGGAAAAAGGTCGACGGATGTATTCTATTCAGTTAATCCAGAAAAAACATACGCAATTAACGGATTTCCGTCGTACCAACTCGGGTGGGACAAGATAAGCCTAGAAGCTAACATGCGCTTCTTAATAGAATCCCAAGCATTCGACAGTTTACACTTAGCTCCTGCTATTGATCCATTTGAGACAAGAAAAGTAGTAGCCCAAATAGCAAAAGAGATCAAAGAAAAAGATCAGAACTCAAATCTTGTAATAGCACCCCTCGGCACCAAGATGCAAGCTTTAGGTGTTTTATTATATGCTCTTCAAGATGACACTGTGAAAGTAATTTACCCCTTCCCTTCTATTTACAAACCAGACTATTCCTACAAATTTGGACCAACTTGGATTTTCAAACTTGATCTGAAACGCCTTTCACTAGATTAGTAGGACAACAACAAGGTGATAGATATAATGCCCTCTTTCTTAAGAAAGTATTCTCTTGCAGACTTCTATGCTGGACCGGGTGGGCTATCTCTTGGGTTCAAACAGAGCGGTTTTTTTCAACCTGTTGTTGCAGTAGAATCTAATTCACAGGCTTCTGAAACATATGAAAACAATTTAGGTGTAAAAGTAATCACTAAAGATGTTGCCAATGTTGCTCCCAATGAACTTCTAAAAGTCGCAAAAGAACAAGGATACAAAGGTATTGATGTTGTGGTTGGTGGACCTCCATGCCAAGCATTCACCACATCAAATACAAAAGGAACCCACTGGAAAAAAATTAAGGAACAAAACGAAAAAAACGGAAATTGTGTCGAGAACCAAGATTGGATCAACTTCTGGAAGATAATTGAAGCACTTGAACCACGCGCCTTTGTAGCAGAAAACGTCATGGGATTCAGAACTGACAAAGATGTAATGTCAGATTTCATTAAGCGTTCCGAACCTTTCGACTACGTCACAGGTCATTGTAAGCTGGATGCACAATTCTATGGTGTACCTCAAAGAAGAAAACGGATTTTTGTAATTGGTTTGAAAGATTATAGTCAGAACAAAGATTCACTATTGCCTAAAAACCCTCCAAAGACGAGTGTAAAGTTGGTGACTGTTAGAAATGCTCTGGGAGACTTACCAAAACTGAGCAATGATTATCCAGGTTCCATAATCTCTAAATACAAAAGAGGCCGCCCTACTTCATACCAATCTTTAATGAAATATAACGCGGAAATATTATATGATCATGTCACTCACTCCGTTCATCCCAAAATGGCTGAAAGATTCCAGTATATACCCCAAGGATACAATCTTCGTAAAACTTGGATTGAAGGCAAGATTCCTGAAGATTGTATGCGATCGAGCTATGTCATAGGAAAAAGAGAAAGAAGATTCTCTGAAAACACTCTTGAAAATATGCACTCAAACATTTATAGACGTCTTAAATGGGACGATGTTTCTTGGACAATTACACATGTTAGAAAAACGGTGCTTATTCACCCTCTGCAAGATCGTCTTATTTCGGTAAGAGAGTCCGCTAGATTACAAAGTTTTCCAGACTGGTACCGCTTTTCGGGAAGTCTAAACCAACAGTACCAACAGATCGCAAATGCAGTTCCACCTCTTCTTGCGAAGGCTGTGGCTATCCATATAAGAGAAAAGCTAGTTGCTACTCCGAGGTCTAGCCAAAAGGATCAAAGCGTAATAGCAATCTCTTGAGTCGTGAATTCACATGGAAAAAAAGAGACAGGAATTCGCCTCCACATTGCTTTTATGGCATAAACGAAGTTTTTTTGATTTTCCATGGAGAAAAACATCGAATCCCTACAAAATATTTGTATCAGAAATTCTTCTCAGAAAAACTTCCAGAAGGCAGGTTAAACAAATATATCCCAAATTTTTCTCGAAATACCCAGATGTCTATGCCTTGTGCAACTCTAACATCGAAGAATTACAGAATATTATAAAACCTCTAGGCATGCAATTCGTACGAGCTGGTGCCTTAAAAAAAATTGCTGAGTTAATTGTGCAGAAATATAATGGTGAGATTCCTCAAGAAAAAGCGGAAATACTCAAATTACCTCATGTTGGCCCTTACATAGCAAATGCCGTTATGTGTTTTGCATATGACATGGATTATCCACTTGTGGACACTAATATTATTAGAGTTATAAAGCGCGTCTTTTCCTTCAAGTCATCCAAAAAACGTCCTCGTGAGGACCCTCAGATGTGGAAAACTGTTTCAATGTTAATACCACAAGGAAAAGGTAGAGACTTCAACTTTGCCATGTTAGACTTTGCTGCTTCTGTTTGTTTACTGAAAAAGCCAAAGTGTTCGGAATGCCAGCTCCAAACTATCTGTTCTTATCAAACCATATGAGCAATAAGAATTGACCCAAAAAACTACATCTTGAACGATAATTATCGATTGATGATCACCCTCCCAATGGAACTGCAGAAAACACCGATTTTTTACTCCAGTCCCATTCCGTGATACTGATGTAGTGCGATAAGTAAGGCATACCAGGATCAGTAGCTTGCCGTTGCTGATAATAGACTCCCAGTCTTTGTAATGGGCGATTCCTTGTATTATTGCGGTTGATATGGCTGTTCAAACAATCGTCACTGTGATGTTGACTTGAGATGTGAAATAGACCTACAAATGCATTGAAGATATAGAGATATACGCTTTATAGCTTCTCTTTGATCTTGTTAAAATGTGTAGCAATTTCCGTGCCTTTGTCTGTTAACGAATAATATGCTTGTATGGGCTTAGTTGTCACAACTCTCCTCTGTATCAGACTTTCTGCGTCTAATTCTTTGAGGTTAAGGGAAAGCGTTCCCCTGCTAGATATGAGATTTGCTAAGTCTGTATATCTCACTTCACCTTTTTTGTAAAGGAAAAGAAGAATTCTAACACACGGTGCCTGCAGTAATGCGGATATCTTCACGCTTAAACCCTTTTTATCATGAACCATATTCTGCTGATAATATCATAACACGATAAATCGGGTAAGGTTCAACAGAATGAATTATATGCAAGTTGGTCAAATTCCCTATAAGGGCAAAATTTTGGAACCCG
>Ga0315533_1001129_pt1 | contig 20943 bp, 19 predicted proteins | sample SalMarSW160130MG_FD_203081 | JGI IMG/M metagenome (GOLD analysis project Ga0315533, IMG submission 203081) | Salt marsh sediment microbial communities from the Plum Island Ecosystem LTER, Massachusetts, United States - Salt Marsh Sediment SW1601-30 ... | reverse complement strand
AAAAGATAACCCTCCAAGCTGATGTTTTTTGGCTTATCTCCTAAGAAATCAAATTCCTCGCTAAAGTCCTTTGGTTCGGGCATATCAATTGCTTCTGAGTAATCTATTAATGGAAAGCCCACTAATTCAAACAGCTCTTCAGCTACAAACATTCCTTTGTTTTCAAAATACCAGCCAATATCTCTCAAATTCCAACCTTCAATTATAATAATTGTTTTTTTAACAGCTTCTCCAGAAGCTAACTTATCTACAATTTCAGGAACATTCATTCCCGGCGACAACTCATATTCTCCGGCTTGAAGTTTTTCTGCCTGCCCCAAAATTAAAGCATAAACTCTAAAAAGATAGCTGTTTTTAATAATTCCCTGCTCTTTTAAATTAATTGAAATCTCTCCGGTTCCCTCTCCCTGCTTAACTAAAAAACTCACTGTTTTATCAGAACCCGGCTCTTTTGGCGAATAAATTTCGTGAAAAACAAAAAAGCAAGCCAGTAAAACAACTATAACAAATATTAATACTATAATTGAAAAATACTTCATTTTTTTTAGAGTGTGGAATTCGAACCAGAATCAATTTAGCGGAGCGCATTTTATCCATCTGTGTCCTGGCCCTCCCCATATTATATCCATCTGACGGAGTGAGTTTTGGTCAGATTCAAGGCAGGAGGAGTGAAGTGTGCTGATAAGCACACGAGCGACGAGTAACACAGAATCTGGCTAAAGTTCGCCCGCCTTTACGAGGAAGCTAAATAATGGACGATTTCTTTGTTAGTCCTCCTGGAAGTGTTATTTAACACTCCTTCGTCGTCCTGCCTCGAAATCGTCTCATTATTTAGCTTTCAGATGAATATAATATGGGGAGGGACAGGACTGAGGCGTGAGGAGTGAAGCGTATCCTCTGTGATACATAAGCGACGAACAACGTAGAAGATGGATAAAATACGCCCGCCCAGAGGGAAGAGAAAGAATAGGTCAATTTCTGCGTTCTTCCTCCTCGGTGTGTCTTGAGGACACACCTTCGATCGGAACGCCTTGAACTCAACCTATTCTTTCTCTTCTAAACTTGACTCTGGTTCGAATCCCGCACTCTCTTGAATTAATGGAACGAAAGCAAAACCCGAATGTTCGGTTTCTTTAAATTCACCTCTGGATTTCTTCTCTAAAACCCAAATCGAAGACGCAACCGGACAAACTATTCTTCCACCGATCTTCAATTGATCTTTCCATGCTTTAGGGATTTCTTCTTGCGCAGCTGCTGAAGCCAATATCCTGTCAAAAGGAGCCTCTTTTTTATAACCCTTGGATCCATCTGCGCAAATAAACTTTACTATCCCCTTTTTTATGAAATTGTATTTAGCCATATTCTCCTCGCCAAATTCTTTTAGCTCAGGAATAATTTCTATCGCTATAACATTACCCCCGCTTGACGGCGGGGCAGGCTTTCCACCCACTATATGAGCAAGAAGAGCTGTCGTCCAGCCGGAGCCTGATCCAATATCTAAAATCTTCTGGCCGAACTTCGGCCGCAGCTGCTCAATCATAAAAGCTACTACCAGAGGCTGAGAAATTGTTTGTCCCTGGCCAATAGGAAGAGCTTCGTTGAGTTCAGCTAAATCCTTCATATCTCCCGGCATAAAATCAGCTCTTCTTATTTCCCGAAAGGCCTTGATTACTTCCGGTGTTTTCAGCCAACCTTTTTGAATTAGAGAATCAACTAAATTCATTCTAATGGGTCGAGAACTATTCTCGCTACATTTTAATTGAAGAGTGTTTTAGTTTAAATCCTATCTTCTTAATAGGATTTAAGCGATTGAAAAACAAAATCCCGTCTAAGTGATCTATTTCATGCTGAAAGACCCGAGCTAAAAGCCCTTGGGCCTTTAATTTAATCTCGTTCCCGTTTATATCCAGTCCTTCAACTTCTACTTCCTGGGCCCTCTTTATCTTCAGAAAAATCCCGGGAAAACTCAAACATCCTTCTTCGCCCATTTCCTTTTCTTTACTTTTTTTTAGAATTTTAGGATTAATCAAACCTAAAAGCCGGTGATTTTCCGGATCAAGCACCGTAATCACTTTTTTTGACACCCCGATTTGGGGAGCAGCCAAACCGATCCCTTGGCTTTTCTTCATTGTTTGAACCATATCAATTACGAGCTTTCTGATTTTCTTATCAACTTTTTCCACTTTTTTGCATTTTTCTCTCAAAATCGGTTCATTAAATTTTTTAATTTCTAAAATTGCCATGTTATTGTTATTTTATTTTACCATAAACTCAAAACAAAATTAAGGAGCTAAGCTCCTTAATTTTGTTTTGCGGGGACGGTAGGACTCGAACCTACAGTATTCTTCTTTTGGAGAGAAGCGGTTTACCAGTTAACCGACGTCCCCATTTTTCTGAAAAAACCTTATAAAGAGCTCTCATTTCTTTTGCAACTTTTGCATCATAATATTTAACCGAAATACATCCCTGATATCCTTCTCGTATTCTCTTTTTAGTATGTGGCTTATGATAACTTCTCTGAAATAAATTTTGGGAAATTCCAGTTGTCTTAGACCAAAATTCCCTTTGTCTTTTTTCATTATGATATTCATGAAGATGTATAAGTGCACGGAATTTTTTTTCATCAACCGTAAATGATTTTCGAAAAAGAAAAAGAAAGGTTTTAATAAGAACGGGGTCAGAATTAATAAACCTTACTTCTGATGAACGTTTCTCACCTTCACACCAATAAAGAAGTGTACAATATATTTTAGCATGATTAGAATCTTTTTTAATTCTATTCAGTGTTTTAAGAGCTATAGATTTATATTGCCGTTCCTCTTTTGCTCTTTTCTTTTGCCATCGTAAACTTGTTTTATAATAAGAGATAAGGCGTTTCTTCGTTAATCGCTGCTGAGCTTTCTTATTTAATCTTATATTTCTTACCCAAAAAGAAGAAGTGCTTTTAGCAATTTGTAATTTATCAGCTATTTCTTTAACCGAATAACCTCTAGATCTTAATCTAAGAGCCTTTTCTTTATTTTCTAAAGGAAACATAGAAACAAATTAAACCATAACAAATGGTTATATTACCATTACTTTATTCTATTTCCCGTAGGTTGTATTGTCAATGTGCAAAACTAAATATCATTTATTTCTTCATTTCTTTATATGACCTCGGGCGGCGAAAGCATAATAAAAAAAATAACGATCGAGATCTTCAAATGTAGTTTTGTATTCTTTGCCACCGTAAAACGCATCGCAAAACAATTCTCTTGCCCGGGCAATTTCTCGCAGCCGGCCTCGCCAGCGCTCGTCTTCAAGAGTCAAGTCAAAAAGTTCAAGAGCTCGCATCACAGCTCCCCAAAAGATTTTCTTATCCTTGCTCTGCCACTTTCGCGCCCGACTTACTTCGCTGCCAATATTTGCCAATTGTTCTATTAAAGAAAGCTCAAACCACCTTCCTGCAGCTAATTCTTTATGAATAAATCTTCTCATTGTAAAAGCAATTTTTTCACAATATTTCTTATCTTCTCTTTAACTTCAGAATTATCAACACCTCTAGAACGATTACCAAAAGAGGGCTTAAGATTAATAATTGAATCAAATTCAATCAATTCCTCCCCGCTTTTCTCTGGATAAAGATTAATGCCCCATGTATATTCTCTTTTTGACCCTTCTTTTTCCATCAGAGCTACTTCTTCGTCAGCGTGCATAACTCCCCCCACTGCCATCATACCTTGTTCTATATCAACAACCGCCTTTACCAAATCGCCAAATTGTTTTTTGGCAATATCAATAAGTTCTTTTTTACTTATTAAATCTTTGACAATTTTTACTCCCATATTATTTCAAGAATATATATTTATTCTTTAGCGAATCAAGGTTCTGCGAGCGAAGCGAGCAGGTTCTTATTTCAAGATTATATTTTTTACCTTAGCGAATCAAGGTTCTGCGAGCGAAGCGAGCAGGTTCTTATTTCAAGATTATATTTTTTACCTTAGCGAATCAAGGTTCTGACAAAGTCAGGTTCTTATTTTACTTCTTTCCTTCCTTGTGTAAAGTGTGCTTTTTGCACCATTTACAGTATTTTTTCAATTCTAACTTCTTCTCAACCGTACCTTTGGATTTATTGGTAAAATAATTTATTCTTTTGCATTCCTGGCATTGAAGTTTGATAAATGGTTTTTTCTTTTTTGCCATAATTTTTTACAAATAATTTATAAGCCAGGAGTGAGAGTTGAACTCACGACCTCGTCATTACCAATGACGTGCTCTAACCGTCTGAGCTATCCTGGCATTGCTGTGGGTGCGGTCAGAGTCGAACTGACGGGGCCCAGAGGACAATAGTTTTACAGACTACTCCCACCCCCTATGGGACTACGCACCCTCTAATTATTTGTCTATTTAATCATAAATCTCGTTGTTTTTCAATCCTTCGATAAGCTTAGCCCGAGATAACCTTTCCGTGTTTTTTGCGCCACTTTTCAATCTCTTTATGATTCCCGGATAACAAAACTTTGGGGGTTTTCCACTTTACGCTTTTTTTTAGAGAAAATACCTCCGGCCTGGTATATTGAGGATATTCTATAAATCCTTTTTCTTTAGTAATTCTTTCTTTTAGTAATTGGGGCTTCCCTAAAACCCCGGGAACTAATCTCGCAACTGTTTCTATTACTACCATAGCTGGAAGATCTCCACCCATTAAATCATAATCCCCTATTGATAACTCAATATCAGCGATATGTTTAGCTACTCTTTCGTCAACCCCTTCATATCTGCCGCAAATTAAAATCATTTGATCTAATTTGCTAAACCGGCAGGCTGTTTTCTGATTAAACTTTTTACCTCGGGGAGTAAACAAGATAACCTTTGTTTTTTGCTCCTTGTTTCTTGTTTTTTTCAAAGCCAATACGGCTTTGTATATTGGCTCTACTTTCATTACCATCCCAAGTCCTCCCCCAAAAGGCCTATCATCAACAATTTTATGTTTATCTGCAGTCCAATCTCTCAGATTATGAATATTTACTTTTATCAATTTTTTCTTAATGGCGCGCCCAATCAGACTCTCGGCTAAATAAGAGTTGAAAATCTCGGGAAATATTGTAATAATATCAAATTTAATCATCGTCGGGTTATAAACAAAAACAGCGCCACTCTAATAGTAGCACTGTTTTCTAAAAAGATAAACTATTCAAGGATTATATCTTTAAGTCCTCTAATCCTCCCTCATCTTTTTTTCCTTGAGCAGCTACTCTACCACCTTCGGGCTCTTCGATTTTTAAGTTCACTCTGGCGTGATTCTTCAAGCCAACAATGCGAACTAAAGATCTAATAGCTCTAGCAGTAGATCCGCTTCGACCAATAAGTTGACCCATGTCTTCAGGATTTACTTTCAAAGAAAGTAAAACTCCCATTTCATCAACTCTCCTTTCGATTTTAACCTCGTCCGGGTGGTCGACTAAAGCTTTAATAATGAACTCAAGAAATTCTTTATCACTTTCTGCTTTTGCCATAAATATCTTTCTTTAAATTCGTAAAGCGAATTCGAAAATTTCATGCTTAGTAGCCCGACCTTTCTATCTACCTGATTCTCTATCTTTCAGAGAATCGGCTTAAATGAATATTAGATTAGCTACTATTTCCAATTATACTCTTTTTAAAAAATATGTCAATCCTCAGGAGTTGTTTCCTCGGGTTTTTCTTCTTTTGGCGATTCCTCTTTTTTTTCTTCTTCCTTTTTTTCTTCGGGCTCTGCTTCCTCTTTCTTTTCTTCCAGCTTAGTCTTTTCAGGCTTAATCTCTTCAGGTTTAATCTCTTCAGGTTTTACTTCCTCAGATTTAGCTTCTTCAGGTTTTTTAATCTCTTCTTTAACTTCTCCCTTTTCTACGCCTTCAGTTTTCTTCGGTTTCTCAGTCTCCTTTTTCTCTTTCTTTTTCTTTTTTGATTTTTTATGAACATCTATTTTTCCTCCTTCTAAAACCCCTTCTTTGATAAGCAGATTATAAACACTAGTTGACGGCTTTGCTCCTTTGGAAATCCAATACTCGATTCTCTCTTTTTTCAGTTTTCTTTCTTTAGTCAAAGGGTTCAAAAATCCTACTTCTTCCACAAAACGGCCACCTTTTGGAGGATTTTTTTTATCTGTAACCACAATCTTAAAAGAAGGTTGCTTTTTTTTACCGACTCTAAAAAATCTTATTTTAAGCATATATATTAATACATTAGCGAAACAAGGTCCCCCCGCCTTGGCGGGAGGTTCTCATTTTAAGCATATTATGTTAAATTTTAATTTTCTTAAGTGAGGGTTTACCCGAGCGACTCACCATCCTTTTACTTTTAATCCCTCTTTAGCTGCTTCTTCCTCTCCTTCTTGCTTTGAAGAACCATCTCCTTTTGCTACCAAATCCTTACCGAGAAAAACACCAACTATAAAATGCTTAGCGTGATCCGGTCCGGATTCCTTCAAAACCTTATAAATAGGAGTAATTCCTATTCTTTCCTGAGCCTCTTCCTGAAACTGAGATTTAGTGTCCCTGAAAAGTCCTTTCTTGATAATATCGGGCAATTCTTTTATTAAGCACTTTCCAATAAAATCTTTACAAGAATCCAACCCTTGGTCAAGATATAAAGCCCCGGTAAACGCTTCAAAGATATCAGCCAAAATATACTGCCTTGCTTTCCCATCTTCTTTTAATTCTCCCTGAGAAAGCAAAAGAAAATCATTAAAATCCAATTCTTTAGCAATTCTTGACAACATTTTAGCATTTACTAAAGCTGCCCGCCAACTAGTCAATTCCCCTTCCGCCTTCCGAGGATAATTTAAAAACAAGTATTCGGTAACCACTTGCTCTATTACCGCATCTCCTAAAAATTCTAATCGTTCGTTGTGAGAAAGTTTAAAATCAGGATTTTCATTTAAAAAAGATCTATGGACAAAAGCTTGAGTGAGTAAGTCTTTATTTTTAAATGTTAAATCCAGCTTTTTCTCAAGTTGTGAAAAATCCACCATTTATTTAACGAACAATGAACAATGGACAATGAACAATTTTATTTCTTTACTGTTCGCTGTTCGCTGCTCGCTGTTCGCTGTTTATTTGTTTGTACACTGTCCCCAATACGCCGTTAATAAACTTACCCGAGCTTTCCCCTCCGAAAGTTTTAGCCAGCTCAATCGCCTCATTTATAGCCACTTTCGGCGGAACTTCTTCTTTATTTTCATATAAAAGTTCGTACAAGCCAATTCTTAAAACATTTCTATCAACAATAGTTATCTGGTCAATCGGCCATTCAGGAGCCGCTTTCTCAATAATTTTATTAAGAGCAGAAAGTTTTGAAATAACCCCGTTGACTAACTGCCAGACAAATTTTTTATCTTCAAGTCCGGGCCCAAATTCTTTTATGTTTTTCTCAACAATTTTCTCTAAAGTCTCCGGCTTCTTACCGGAAAAATCCCACTCATATAAACTCTGCATTGCTATTGAACGTGATAGATGACGGCTTGCCATAGATTAATTACTTTTTAGAAAGCCCTTCCATAGTTAATGGTTTCGTTGTTTTTTCTTCTTTTCCTTTGGTTTCTATTTCTTTTTGTTTTTTCTTCTTTTCCTTTTTGGTTAATTTCTTTAAAACATCGATCGCTTCTATCCCTTTATAATATCCGCAATTTTGACAAACAGTATGCCCTAAAACCGGCTTACCACATTTTGGGCAAGACGTTAAATTGGGTTTTCTAAGAAAAATATGCATCCTTCTCTGGTCCCTTCTAGATTTAGTTTTTCTTTGTTTTGGAACAGCCATACAATAAATATTATTTTTACATTATCGCATTAATTCTTCAAAAAATCAAGCCCTTATTTATTTTAGGGATTTTTTGGAATTGAAATCAACATTCCATCTTTTAGATAATTTATTATTCCGATGTAGCCATTTAAGCCATGGGCAACCGAATCGGTTCTGATATATTTGTTTTCTTTATTCCAAAAAATACCCCCAATTGCTCTTTCCGGATTTTTTAAAAAAGAACTGTTTTCGCTACTATAAGTTCGCTGAATAATCCATCTTATAACTTTTACTATTCCCTCTTTGTACTTATCGCAATCCTCCCTGTTCTCTGCCCTGCAAAGCTCATGGACTTCTGCCATTACTTCGCATATCCAGCCGTTCCCGCTGCTAGAATAAGCTCCGTTAAACTGGCCGTAATCTATAATATTCCCGGGGTCGTTTTTTTGATTTTTTAAAATTAAGTCGTTCAATTCAAATATTATATCTTTATAATAATTATGCCCACTCGCCCTGTAAAAATCTATAAAGGACATTACTACCCAGGAGTTTGAAATTGGATTTTTGGAACGGTATTCGCCCACAATATAATTTCTTCCGGCATCTTCATATTTTTGAGCAAAACGCTGGGCAATTTTCTCAGCTGTATTGTAATATTTTTCATCTTTGGTAACTATGTAAATTTTGGAAAGAGCAGAAAGAACCTGCCCGTTGTAAAGAAGAGACTCTTTGGTACCATAAAACCATTTCCCCTCTTCGGCATCATATCTCGTATAAGACTTTATGCTTCCGTCTGGTTTCTGCATAGTAGTCAGCCAATCAGCGCCCAATTTAGCAGATTCCAAATATTTATTATCACCGGTTAATTTGTATAACCTTAATAAAATAAATATAGTTTTTGATGTGGTTCCCACTACAAATTTCTTTTCTTTTTCTTTACTGTCTAAAAAGTACGAGTAATAAAAAGCGCCGTATGCCCTGCTTCCCTCTTTTTTGTTTTGCATAGAAAGAATAAACTCGCCGCATTTTAAGGCTTGGTTCAAAAGCAAATCATCTTTCTCTAATTCATAAAGATTTAAGAGCGTGTATGTGAGAGTAGATGTATATATGGTGTGCAATCTATTTTCAAAAGAATCATCTCGGGCATAGTAATATTTATGGACGCCGTTTTCCTTTTTATCTATTACTCTAAACAAATACTCTTTGCCCTCTTCAATTTTCTGGCGAATTAACTCTTTATCCAAATTGCGGACTATCACCAAGCCATCAACAACTTCTCGGGACAAATCTTCTTTAGGCGCAGCATCTATTTTATCTGCCGAAAAACCGGCTAAGTTTTGGAAATTAGCTAATTCTTGAGAGATAGAGAAAATTTTATAACCCATCCCTGAAATAACTAACAGAGAGAGTATTAGAATTATATAAAGTAAATTTTTATTTCCCTTCATAATACAATTGAGTTTAGTAATGTTCTATCTTTTAGTCAACCCTTCATAAATTTAAAAGTTTTTCTGTGAATAATTGAAAGTCCGTGTTTTTTCAACATTTTCCGATGAAGTTTGGTTGGATATCCTTTGTGTCTATCAAAACCGTATTGGGGATATTTTTTATGGTATCTGAGCATCATTCTATCGCGACTCACCTTAGCTATTATAGAGGCTGCCGCACAGGAAAAAACCTTCTCATCTCCTTTTATAATTGATTTCTGAGAAATTGATACATTAATTTTAAAATTCCCGTCTAAAATTAAAAAATCAGCCGAAGAAGATTTTTTCTCTAAATTCCGCACTGCTCTTTTCATTGCCAGTTTTGTCGCTTCCAAAATATTAATCTTGTCTATAACTTTTTCCGAAACTCGTCCTATCCCCCATTCTATCTCCGAGCCTTTCTTTAACAGCTTATAAAGTTCTTCTCTTTTTTTAGGTGAAAGCTTCTTTGAATCTCTTAGCTCGGTTAACAGAGATCCGTTCTCTGTCAAATTGACAGAGAACGGATCTCTGTTACTTCTCGATTTTTTTTTAAAGTAATTAAAACAAAGAGCGGCAGCAACAACCGGACCGGCTAAAGGCCCCCTGCCAGCCTCATCTAAACCAACTACAAAATTATATCCTTTTCTCCACAATTTTTTTTCTTCCCTAAAATTAGGATATTTCATTATTTTATTTTACCATAATAAATATGTTTGACTAAAACAATTAGAAAAAGTAAAATGATATAAACTAAGTATGGCAAAATTCACTCATCTTCATGTTCATAGCCACTATTCTTTGCTAGACGGTCTGCCAAAAATAGACGAGCTTTTAGATTATACCAAAGAATTGGGAATGGATTCTTTGGCTTTAACCGACCATGGAGTTTTATACGGAGCGATTGAATTTTATAAAAAAGCTAAGGAAAAAGGAATCAAACCAATAATCGGCTGCGAAGTATATCTGGCTTATGAAAAAATGGAGCAGAAAAGGCCGAATATAGATAATAAAAGATATCATTTAGTTTTACTGGCAAAAAACGAAGAAGGATATAAAAACCTAGTTAAATTAGTTACAAAAGCCCACTTGGAGGGCTTTTATTATAAACCGAGAGTGGATGAGAAACTTTTAGTTAAACACTCAAAAGGTCTTATTGCCCTCAGCGCCTGCCTGGCAGGAAAAATTCCCCGCCTAATTTCGGCAAAAAAATATGAAGAGGCAGAAAAATTAGCTCTTAGATACCAAGAAATCTTTGGAGAAAATAATTTTTACTTGGAAATTCAACACCATCCTCATATTAAAGAGCAAAAAACCGTTAACGAAACTATAATTTCCATATCAAAAAAATACGGCATTCCCTTAGTGGCAACTAACGATACTCATTATTTAAAACCGGAAGATGCCGAAGCCCAGGATGTTTTAATGCTGATTAATACCGGCGCCGACCCCAACGATCCGGAAAGATTAACTATAAAATCGGACGATTTTTCCCTGAGAACTCAAAAAGAAATGGAAGAGGCATTCAAAGATACGCCTGAAGCCATTAAGAACACGGAAAAAATTGCTGATTCCTGCAATCTTGAACTTGAACTCGGAAAAACCAAACTACCCTACTATGAAGTGCCCGATAATAAAACTCCGGACGAGTATCTTGAAAATCTTTGCGCTCAAGGATTAAAAAATCGTTTCGGAGAAAATCCGAATAAAGAAACTATTAATAGATTAAACTACGAGCTTTCGGTTATTAAGCAAACCGGCTTTGCCTCTTACTTTTTGATAGTTCAAGATTTTGTAAACTGGGCAAAACAGCAAAGAATTATAGTTGGTCCGGGAAGAGGATCAGCAGCAGGATCTCTAGTTTCTTATTTATTAAATATTACCAGTATTGATCCTATAAAAAACAATCTTTTATTTGAGCGCTTTCTTAATCCGGAGCGAATATCCATGCCCGATATTGATCTTGATTTTACCGACAGAAGAAGAGATGAGGTTATAAATTATGTAGCCCAAAAATACGGCCGGGATAAAGTTGCTCAAATTATTACTTTTGGAACAATGGCAGCCAGAGCGGTAATCAGAGATGTCGGCAGAGCATTAAGCTACACTTATAGTTATTGCGACCAAATCGCTAAAATGATTCCTTTCGGCTTTACTTTAGATAAAACTCTGAAACAGGTTGCCGAATTCAAGAACATTTACGAAACCGATGAACAGGCAAAAAGATTAATTGATCTGGCAAAAAAACTTGAAGGGGTAACTCGCCATGCCTCCACTCACGCCTGCGGAGTAGTAATGAGCAACCAGCCCCTTTCTGATTTAATTCCCCTACAGTACCCTACCCAAAACGATGAAAATATCATTACCCAATACGAAATGCACTCAATTGAAGACTTAGGACTTCTAAAGATGGATTTCTTGGGCTTGAAAAACTTGACCGTAATTGAGGATGCTCTGTCCAGAATATATGTGGTTCAAGGAGGCAAGAAAATTAACATTGAAAATATTCCTTTAGACGATAAGGAAACATTCAAACTTTTACAGAGAGCAAGCACTACTGGCGTATTTCAACTGGAATCAAGCGGAATGAAAAGATACCTAAAGCAACTAAAACCGACTGAATTTGAGGATATTGTTGCCATGGTTGCCTTATACCGGCCAGGCCCTATACAATTCATCCCGGATTATATTGACCGAAAGCACAAAAGGAAAAAAATTGAATACCTTCATCCTAAACTAAAACCAATTTTAGAAAAAACTCAAGGAATTTGCATTTATCAAGAGCAACTTATGCAAATAGCCCAGCAATTAGCAGGCTTTACTTTATCCGAAGCCGATGTGCTTCGAAAAGCAGTCGGGAAAAAAATAAAGAGTTTGCTTAATCAGCAGGAAGAAAAATTTATTGAAGGAATGATAAAGAACGAGATTGAAAAAAGAACTGCCCAAAAAATCTGGCAATGGATCCTACCTTTTGCCAGATACGGATTTAACAGATCTCACAGTTGTTCCTACGCAATGATTGCTTACCAAACCGCATATCTAAAAGCTCACTTTCCGGTGGAGTTCATGGCTTCGCTCCTAACTTCGGAAAAAAACGATGTGGAAAGAATCGCTGTTTTAATCGAAGACTGCAAGAAAATAGGAGTTGAAGTTCTGGCTCCAAATATTAATGAAAGCTTAAAAAACTTTACAGTTGTCCCCAATGAGAATAAAATAAGGTTTGGATTGTTGGCTATAAAGAATGTCGGCGAAAACGTGATTGATGTAATTGTTAAAGAAATAAAAGATAACGGTCCGTTTGGAGGCATTGAGGATTTTATCCAAAGAATTGACTCAAAAGATTTAAATAAAAAATCAATGGAGAGCTTGATTAAAGCCGGAGCTTTTGATAAATTTTCCGAGAGAAACCAGTTGCTTCATAATTTAGAAAAACTGCTTGAATGGTCAAGAGAAACTCAAAAAATAAAAATGAACGGCCAAAAAGGTCTATTTGAAGAAGCTGATTTCAACAACCATATAAAGTTAGATTCTGTTGCCCCGGCAACAAACTTTGAAAAATTGAGCTGGGAAAAAGATCTTTTGGGCCTCTATGTAAGTTCCCACCCCCTGGATGATTTTAAAGATATTTTAGAGAAAAAAACCATGTCTCTTTCTAAAATCAAAAACGTTTGGATAAATCAAAGAATTAAAGTCGGAGGAATTATTTCAACAATTAAAAAGATTATCACCAAAAACGGAAAACCAATGCTTTTTGTAAAATTAGAAGATCTGACCGACAAAACCGAAGTTGTCGTCTTTCCCGGAGTGATTAAAAAAAACCCAAATGCCTTCCAAGAAAACAAGATTGTTTTTATTTCGGGAAAAGTTAATGACCGAGATAATGTCCGCAAAATAATTGCTGAAGACATTGAAGAAATACTCATCAAAGAACAATAAACATGGAAATTAAAACTATTCGTCACTCTCTATCTCATATTTTAGCAGCTACTGTCCAAGAGTTCTTTCCCGGAGTAAAATTTGGCATTGGACCGGCTATTGAAAATGGATTTTATTATGATTTTGATTTATCAGAAAAAATTACTCCCGCAGATTTGCCAAAAATAGAAAAAAAGATAAAAAAACTACTCAAACAAAATATCAAATTCAAGAAGAAAATAGTTACAAAAGAAGAAGCAAAAAAAATATTTAAAGGACAACCCTACAAATTGGAATTAATTAAAGAAGTGCCGGGCAAAAAAGCGACTATTTATGAAAGCGGAAAGTTTACTGATTTATGCAAAGGTCCTCATATTAAATCAACCAAAGAAATAAATCCCGACGCTTTTAAATTGACCAAGATTGCCGGCGCTTATTGGAAAGGCGATGAAAAGAACCCAATGCTAACCCGTATTTACGGAGTGGCATTTAAAACCAAAAAAGAATTAGATAAATACCTTAAGCTCCAAGAAGAAGCGGAAAAAAGAGATCATCGTATTTTAGGTAAAAAATTAGAGTTGTTTCTTTTTGACGAAGAAGTGGGAGCCGGCCTGCCAATTTGGCTTCCTAAGGGAGCGGTGCTTCGCCATACTATTGAAAATTATTTATACGAAGAACTAACCGCTCAAAATTATAAATGGCTCTATACGCCCCATATAGGAAACCTTAAACTATGGAAAAAATCCGGACATTGGAATTTTTACCGGGAGAATATGTATTCCCCTATTCAGATAGATGAAGAAAAATATTTGCTAAAACCAATGAATTGCCCTTTTCATGTTAAGGTTTATGATTCAAAAATCCGAAGCTACAAAGATCTTCCAATAAAATATGCTGAACTGGGAACGGTTTATCGCTATGAAAAATCAGGAGTTCTGCACGGATTAATCAGAGTTCGGGGATTTACTCAAGATGACGCCCATATTATCTGCGCCCCGGATCAAATATCCCAAGAAGTAAATAATCTTATAAAACAAGGGTTAAGAATGCTCAAAACCTTCGGTTTTAAAGATTATATTATTTATCTTTCCACTAAACCGGAAAAGTACGCCGGTACAGATAAGAGCTGGAAAAAAGCCACTGATACTCTCAAATACGTGCTCAAAGAAAATAAACTTGAATATCAAATTGATCCCGGCGGCGGAGTTTTCTACGGACCAAAAATTGACATTAAAATAAAAGATTCTTTAGGAAGAGAATGGCAATGTACAACAATCCAGTTTGACTTCAACCTGCCGGAAAGATTTAATATGGCTTATATTGACAAAAGAGGAAAGAAAAAAGAACCTTATATGATTCATCGGGCGCTTTTGGGAAGCATTGAAAGATTTATCGGAGTTTTACTGGAACATTATGCCGGAAGTTTGCCTTTGTGGCTATCACCGGTTCAGATTTGGGTTATTCCGATTAGCACCCGCCATAAAAAATACGCTGAACAAGTTAAAAAAGAGCTTAGCTTCCTAAGAGCAGAAATCAAGGACGAAAATGAAACCGTTTCTAAGAAAATCAGAGGAGGAGAAATTCAAAAAATTCCTTATATGCTAGTTGTCGGCGATAAAGAAATGAAAACAAAATCTGTCAGAGTAAGGGAAAGAAAAAAAGGAGATGTAGGAATGATTAAATTGGATAAGTTTACTAAAAGGGTTAAAATGGAATTAGAAACAAAAAAGTAATCATGTCGCAAATATCTCAATCTACTCAAAAATTAATATCCCGTTACCAGTTTTGGCAGCAATCCCTCCAACCAAAAGAAGGATTGCCAACTATTCACGTGGATGAGGTTGCCTCAAAGGTGGCTGCTTTTTACGAAAAAATAAGAGGGATTATAGATTGGAAAGAAGAACACCTTTTAAAAAGGAGAGCAGTTGAAAGAATATTAAAAAGGCGGTTTTTCGCTCAATTAGATTTAACTAACGGAGAATTAACTAAAGAACTTTCCATCGCCGAACCTCTGGTTTTGGAATTAATAAGAGGAGGACATTTCCCAAATGATAAAATTGAAGAATCAAAAGTTAAAGAAGTTCAAAAAGCAATTGATAAATATATATTTATTCTTAACCAAGCGCCCTCCGAAGAAAAAAAATCAAAACTTCAACTTTATAGCTGGGTATCAGGAATTGCGGCCTGCGAAATAGAAGAAATTCTTAGCCCCGCCCTAAAAGAAAGATCTCTAATGAATTATATGTTTGAAATAATGAAAGAGCAGATTAAAGTCAATGAAGGAATTTTAAAAGTCGGAGGAATAAACGAAGAAGAAAAAAATATCCAGATTTATATTTCAGTTCAAAGAGCTCTATTTAAGTTAGATGCTCCGGTAATCAGTTATCATCTTTTAAAATATAGATATTCAGAATGGAGAAATCTTTCAGAATTTCAGCTTAACGAAATTGCTAAAAATATTTATTCGCTTCGAGAAGGTATAGATAAAGATTTAAACCACTCTTTAAGCGACAAATTTTATCAAATCTGCGAGAAATATGATACTCTTTATTTGCTTTTAGGAGATGTTATTTCAAAAAGCCCAATGACGATTAAAGAAAAGGTTTCTAATCCGGAAGTCTTAGAAAATTTAATCAGAGAAGCATATAATAAAAGAGTAAAAACCTTAAAAAAGCGTCTTGCCCGAGCTGCTTTTTATGCTACCTTATCTATTTTTCTTACCAATATTGTTTCTCTTTTAGCTATAGAAATCCCGGCTACTAAAATTCTTACTGGCCAATTTAACTTTTTGGCTGTCGGAGTGGATATTTTAGGCCCCACTCTCCTAATGCTTCTTTTGGTTATAACCATCAAACCCCCTAAAAAAGAAAATCAAGAACAAGTAGTAATGGAAGTAATGAAAATCGTTTACGAGAGAGAAAAGAAAGATGTTTACGAAGTAAAAACTTTTCCTAAAAGAAGTGTAATCCTTGGAACTATAATAAATCTTTTCTACTTTCTCTGTTTTTGCGCTATTCTTGGCCTAATAATTTGGGGGCTCTATCAAGTAAACTTCCCTCCCCTTTCCTATATAATCTTTGTTATTTTCCTTTCTTTAATTGCTTTCGCCGGGGCAAAAATCAGGCAAAGAGCAAAAGAACTGCAAGTAATTGAAGAAAAGGAAACATTTTTTCACCTTCTTGTTGACCCTTTTGCTGTACCGGTTATCCAACTGGGAAAGTGGCTGACAGTCAAATGGAAAAGATACAATCTTATAGCTGCTTTCTTTTCCGCCCTGATAGATATGCCTTTTACTCTTTTTATAGAATTTATAGAACAGTGGAGATACTTTTTAAAAGAGAAAAAAGAGAAAATACACTGACAATAGTAAACAAAGAACAAAAAAAATAGTCTCTAAGGAGAGGCTTTTTTCTTGAAAAAATATGAATTTAAGTTAAAATGTAAATCATGAAATACTTCCTTATTACATTCGGCTGTCAAATGAACAAGTCAGACAGTGAGAGAATTGCAACTGTTTTAGAAAAAACAAGATATCAGCCGGCCTCAAAAATTAACGAGGCCGATTTAATTGTAGTTAATATGTGCTCAGTTAGGCAAAGTGCCGTAGACAGGGTTTTTGGACTTTTGCCAAAACTTCGAGAACTAAAAACTACCAACCACAAACTACAAACCATTCTAACTGGTTGCATTTTAAAAAAAGATAAAAATAAATTATCAAAAATATTTGACCTTGTTTTAGATATAAGAACCTTACCTCGCTTTGCTCGGCAGAACCTTGATTTGCTAAGGTATAAACATAAAAATCTTGAATTTAATTATCTGCCAAAATGGCCGAAAATATTAGATTCTAAAAATAAAAAAACAATATCTGGCAAAGAACTAATAAAAGCAACGAACTATCTTAAAATTCAGTCAAAATATTCTAATAAATTCTCTGCGCTTGTTCCAATAATGACTGGCTGTAATAATTTTTGCTCTTATTGCGTTGTCCCCTATGTAAGAGGAAGAGAAATATCGAGACCAGCAGAAGAGATTATTTGTGAAATAAAAAACTTAGTTAAAAGAGGATATAAAGAAATCTGGCTTTTAGGCCAGAATGTAAACTCATACAGCGCTATACCTTTTCCTCAGCTTCTTAAAAAAATCAATAAAATTCCAGGAAAGTTTTGGATAAGATTTACTTCTTCCCATCCAAGGGATTTTTCAGATGAATTAATTGAAGCTATGGCTGGGTGTAAAAAAGTTACTGAATATCTTAATTTGCCGATTCAGGCGGGAGATAATAAAATCTTAAAACAAATGAACCGCCGTTATACAGTTAAATATTATAAAAATTTAGTTAAAAAAATCAGAAAAAAAATCCCGAACATTGCTTTATCCACTGACATAATCGTCGGCTTCCCGGGAGAAACAAAAAAACAATTTGAAAATACAGCAAAGCTTTTTAAAGAGATCGAATACGATATGGCTTATATCAATAAGTTTTCTCTGCGAACAGGAACAAAGGCGGCAAAACTTAAAGATAATATATCTCCAAAAGAAAAAGACAGAAGAGATAAGATTTTAACCGAAGTTTTAAAACAAACCGCTTTGGAAAAAAATAAAAAATATATTGGAAAAACCGTTGAAGTGCTAGTTAATAAAACCGAGAAAGGATTTTTGTTTGGAAAGACACGAACATACAAAACCGTTAAAGTTGAATCAAAAAAGAAGCTTTTGGGCCAATTCGTAAAAGTAAAAATTATAGACGCTCTCCCTTGGGGCTTAAAAGGAGAATTTAAAAAAACCACCTAGAATTTTTCTAAGTGGTTTAAAAATTTATTACCCAAGAGTCCCAACTAACGAATAAAGCCAGTAAAGTGGGTAACTACATAAATAGCCCGTTAAAATAAACCCGAGCCAAAAAATCAATTCGCTCCGCCAGAAAAAAACATTCTCAAAAAACCATCCGAGAAAAAGACCACCGAACATAGGCAAAGCGACACAAAGAATAATACTCGCATAAAACATTCCAATAAGAAGGAAAGTGCCAATAATAGTGCCACCAACCAAAATAGCTGCCAGAATGCCTGCTCCTTTAAGAAATCCAGTTACTGGAACTATTGGAACGCCGGCAAATACGAGAAAAAAACCAAGACAAACGATAGCGATTATGAGAATCAGTAATTTCTTCATTTCCTATCTCCTTTCAGTTTTTAATGAACAAAATAAACTCTTTACTTTATTATAAGGCTTAATAAAAAATATGTCAAGAGAATCAAAAAAGCTAATTGTTATTTTGGGGCCGACCTCTTCCGGAAAAACCGCACTATCAATAAAACTCGCCAAAAAATTCAATGGCGAGGTTGTTTCTGCTGATTCACGCCAGGTATATAAGGGAATGGATATTGGGACCGGCAAGATAACTAGAAAAGAAATGCAGGGCATCCCCCACTATCTCTTAAATGTTGCCTCGCCAAAAAAAAGATTTACCGTCGCTCAATATCAAAAACTTGCTCTAAAAGCAATTAACAAAATCCATAAAAAGGGAGGCGTTCCTTTTCTGGTTGGAGGAACAGGCTTTTATATCCAGGCAGTAGTTGATGGAATTATTATCCCGGAAGTAAAGCCTGATTGGAAATTAAGAGCTGAACTTGAAAAAAAGAACACTGAAGAACTTTTTAAAATGTTAAAAAAACTCGACTTGAAAAGAGCAAAGTCAATTGATAAAAATAATAGAAGAAGATTAATAAGGGCTCTTGAAATTATTATTAAAACTAAAAAGCCGGTCCCTCTATTAAAAAAGAAGCCACCTCAATTTGAAGTTTTGATAATCGGCATTAAAAAAAACCCTGTTAAGCTTAAAGGATTAATAAAAAAAAGATTATTAAAAAGATTGAAACAGAGAATGATAGCTGAGATTAAAAGATTGAGAAAGTCAAAACTTTCCTGGAAAAGATTAGAAGAATTCGGTTTGGAATACAGATATATTGCTTTGTATCTTCAGAAAAAAATAAACTACCAAGGTATGGTAGAAAAAATACAAAAAGAAAGCGAGCACTACGCCAAGCGCCAAATGACTTGGTTCAAACGCGACCCCCGCATTCACTGGATTCGAAAATACAGCGAAGCAAAAAAACTTGTTAAAGACTTTCTTTTAATAACCGATTAACCACCTCCGGCTTTGCCCTACCCCGGGTTTGCGCCATTACTTGCCCTACTAAAAACTGGAGGGCGTTTTCTTTACCTTTCTTATAATCTTCAATTACTTTTGGATTTTTGGAAATTACTTCTTTCACAATTTTCTCAATCTCTCCTGTATCAGTTAATTGAGTTAGGCCTTTTTCTTCAATAATATGAGAAGGGTCAGCTCCTGTTTTAAACATTTCTTCCAAAACTATTTTGGCAATCTTGCTTGATATTTTGCCTTTATAAATTAAAGTGACAAACTCGGCAAAGTTCTCAGGACTAATTAGAAAATCCTCTCCTGAAACCAAAGCTCCTCCAAGCAAACCCTGTAAATCAGTGATAATGTAGTTTGTAGCTAACTTAGTTAGTTTTAGAAACTCATCCTTTCCAACTTTCTCTTTTATTTCTATTTCTTTTACCCAGTTTCTAAACTCAGACATCACTTTTTCAAAATATTCACCCAAATCTTTATTAAAAGTGAAAATCTCAACAACTTTTTCATCTAAATTATATTCTCTTGTTAATCTTTCTCTTTTTTTTTGAGGAAGTTCGGGAATTTCTGCTTTAATTTCTTGAATAAACTCCTTTTCTAAGTCAATGGTTGGCAAATCTGGTTCAGGAAAATATCTATAATCATGAGCTTCTTCTTTTTCCCGCTGGCTAAATGTTGCCTGTTTTGTTTTATTCCAGCCACGGGTTTCCTGAACAACTTTTTTGCCTTTCTTCAAAACTTCCGTTTGTCTTTCAATTTCATAGTCAATCGCTTTTTCTACTGTTCTGAATGAATTCAAATTCTTAATTTCTACTTTTGTTCCCAGTTTCTGCCCCTTGCTTAAACTAATATTCACTTCAACCCGTAATTGTCCTTTTTCCATATCAGCATCAGAAACCCCAAGATATCTTAAAATCAATTGAAACTCCTCGGCAAATTTTCTTGCCTCCTTGCCTGACTCTAAGTCCGGCTCAGTAACCATTTCCATTAAAGGAATTCCGGCTCTATTAAAATCAACTAATGAATTATCTTCTCCCTTAGGATGAACCAACCTGCCAGTATCTTCTTCAAGATGAATCCTTGTTATGCGAATTCTTTTAGCTTGTGCTGAGCTTGTCGAAGTACCGATTTCTAAAAAACCTTCTTTACAAAAAGGCATATCATATTGAGAAATTTGGTAGTCTTTTGGCAGGTCAGGATAAAAATAATTTTTTCTATCAAACTTAGATTTTTTAGGAATCTGGCAATTCAAAGCCAGCCCTGTTTTTATCACCTTTCTTACTGCTTCTTTGTTAATTACCGGCAAAGTTCCCGGATGTCCCATACAAACAGGACAAATATTGACATTTGGATGCTTTTCGTCTGGATCGTTTTTGCAAGAACAAAACATTTTAGATTTTGTTTTCAATTCAGTATGTATTTCAAGACCAATGGTAGATTTATAGTTCATAATTCAAAATTATTTACTTAATTATACATCAAATTAACAAAATAAAGTAGAAGTGACGTATTAATAAAAAAAAGCTCCTATTGGGAGCTTTTTAGCTTTGCGCTTTGCCCATCTTCACTTACTTCAAAATCATCGAAAATAATGGGAATTTTCTTTTGGACATCTTTTAAAAGATTAATCATTACTCTTCT
>Ga0315533_1001128_pt1 | contig 20947 bp, 27 predicted proteins | sample SalMarSW160130MG_FD_203081 | JGI IMG/M metagenome (GOLD analysis project Ga0315533, IMG submission 203081) | Salt marsh sediment microbial communities from the Plum Island Ecosystem LTER, Massachusetts, United States - Salt Marsh Sediment SW1601-30 ... | reverse complement strand
CCCCGTTCCATACCTGTTGTCGAAGAAATGTTTGGTTTGAGCATCGTTTACGGCAATAATGGGATAAATCAATTTACCCGCCCTCGCCATGTTCCTCAGCCTGATGACCCCCGTGGTCGTTTCTTCACTGCCGCCGATGACGTCGGCAGCCAGTTCGGTGTAATCCTTATGAAGGGTGGAAACCAGGTCCGCGCCGTCATCCATGGTGAGCTGAGGCTTATGTTCCAGGGCGGTGATGATATGCCGGTAGTAAGTCTCGTTATCCTCTCCTTTTATGGCATTGACGGGAATGCCGTAGTCAACCAGGGCAGCAGCTACGTCATCCTGGGTACTTAAAGGGTTGGAGGCGCACAGGACTACCTCAGCACCACCTTCTTTTAGAGCCAGAGCTAAGTTGGCTGTTTCCGTGGTGATGTGGAGGCAAGCAGAGACACGCACTCCCGCCAGGGGCTTTTCCCTGCCGAATCTTTCCTTTATTAGTTTGACGACTGGCATTTCCTTGCCAGCCCAGTCGATGCGAAGCTTGCCCTCTTTGGCCAGGGAGGGGTCTTTAATGTCATAATTCTTCATTTTTTTAGCTCCTTGAAAATGGCATTAGCTGAACTGCTCAGCAACCCAATCAGGTATATCCAATGTGCCCATGAGGAGCGGTTTTTGATGACAATCGCTGCCTCCGGTCATGAGCATGTTGTGCTTCCTGGCAAACTCAATATAGTGTGCCGTGGTTTTCTCGTCATGTCTGGAATGCCAGCACTCGACACCATCGATGTATTGTAGCATATATTTTTCTATGAATTTCGTTTGTTCGTCCAAATCGCGCGTTATGCTTACCAGGGATGTTCCGTTGGGGTCATTGGGGTGGGCATGTACCAGTACACCGCCGGCGTTTCTGATTAGCTTTGATGCTTCAGCCAGAGAGAGTGGGTATTTGGGGACATTGCACTTGACCAGATATTTATCGAAAGCCTCTTGTTTATCCTTTACAATCTGCTTTTCTATCAGGTAGTTCGCTATGTGAGGGCGTCCGAATACGCCGTCTACACTATCCTCTATTTTCCTGAGGTCTTCCTCGGAAAATCTTTCCATACCCTCTTTGTCGAACTCAACATTCAGGTTCTTCAAAATCTGACGCGCCCTTCTTTCCCTGTGTTCTTTTATCAATTGAAGCTTGCTCTTTAGCTCTTGATTGCCGATGTCATATCCATATCCCAGGAAATCCAGGGAAACATCTTTATCGCCCTCGGGATAATAGAAAGTAACGTTTAATTCCACCCCCGTTATGTAAGATATGCCATGCTTACTCGCCAGGGCGATAGCTCTTTCCTGGCAGTCTATAGAATCGTGGTCAGTCGTCGACATTAGATCAATATTTCTATTCTTGGCTTCTTGGAAAACCTCTTCAATAGGGAGATTGCCATCCGAGCAGGTCTTGGTATGAATGTGCAGATCTATCTTCATTTATATTAGCCGCTCTATACGCACCCTCTTTGAGGCTGGAATATCTTTGCCCCACACTCCAGAGTAGCGTGTCAAAGAGCCAACATTTCCTGAGCACATTGCAAATGAAAGGTTTAACAATTATGTAAAAAAACTAAAGCTATATTTCCCGCCCCACCCTAGCACCATCCCTAATAGCCTCTATTATTTTGCCAGGCGTGACGCAATCTCCAATAAGGTGTAGGTCAATATCCTGGCCTTCCAGTTCTGTAGCGAGTTCAGTATTCTGAATGGCCCCGGTGGCAAGCACTACCGTATCTGCTTCGATATTCTGCCTCTGCCCTTCTTTGTCTGTGATAACCAAACCCCTGTCTGTTATCTCTTCATATCTTACGCCAGTGAGCATAGTAACCCCATTTTTGATCAACCTAGCTAGGAGGTTATCCCGGGCTTGTGGATTCACACGGGCGGCTATACTCGGTCCTCTCCTCACGATGGTCACTATTTTGCCTTTTTGGGCTAGATAATTGGCTGTTTCGCAGCCAACCAGCTCTCCGCCGATGACAAGTACTCGATCTCCAACCCCTTCCCAGCCAGCCAGTACATCCAAGGCAAGGACAACATTGTTTCTTCTTACGCTGGGGATGTTGGGGATGAACGGGGTACTACCGGTCGCTAACACGACCACCTCAGGTCTCATCGCCTTTACAGACTCCGCGGTTACTTCGTGCCCCAGCAAGACTTGGACACCTGCTTTCTTCAGTTGGCCTGCCATGTATTTATTTAAGCGGCTAATTACTTCTTTATGTGGGGCAACAGCAGCCAGCAAAAGCTGCCCGCCTAGCTTTGTTTTCTTTTCCCATAAGACAACCTCGTGGCCTCTTATAGCTGCTGTCCTCGCTGCCTCCATACCCGCGGGGCCTCCACCTACGACTAAGACTTTCTTTTTCGTTTCAGCAGGCCTGAGGGTATATTCCTCTTCTTTAGCTACGGAGGCATTTACCGAACATTTCAATTCTCTCGTGGTAAAAACTGTGTCCAGGCAGATATTGCAGCTTAGACAAGGGACAATGTCCTCGGTCTGGCCGGCAGCTACCTTCTCAGGCCAAAGGGGGTCTGCAATCAATTGCCGTCCAATAGCGACCAGGTCAGCTTTGCCCTCCGCTAGAAGTGTCTCAGCAATGTCAGGGGTGTTAAGCCTTCCAACGGCCACCACAGGTATTGTTACCTTTTTCTTGATAGCTTCAGCTAGATGAACGAATGTGCCCATTGGCTTGTCAGGACCGGGACTCGCCCCTGAACCAGGCTCACTTATATGACCTACCGAAACGTCAATGACATCAACACCAGCCCTTTCTAATTCGGCGGCGAACTGGATAGCTTGCTCTGTCTTTATGCCATCCGCCATGTCCTCCCAGGCACCAACGCGGAAAAAGACAGGGTAATCCTCTCCAACCACAGTTCTCATGGTGGAAACACACTCCAGGGCAAAACGCATTCGACCAGCGAGATCGCCACCATATTCATCCGTGCGCCGGTTAAAAGCAGGAGAAAAGAATTGAGAAAGCAAATACCCATGAGCACCGTGCAATTCAACGAAATCAAACCCTGCTAGTTTGGCCCCGACCGCAGCCAGAGCAAATTTCAGGGCAATGGAGTGGATTTCTTCTACGGTTAACTCACGCAGTTCTTCCCTCGGCGATGGAGCTATCGGTTGCCCTCGCCTTTCCATCATTCCAATACCTTGGGGTAAGTAATTCCCGTGCCATAGTTGGATGCCGACTTTGGCACCAGCATCGTGCACTGCATCGACCAGAAGGCGAGCCCCGTTGATAAAGCGGGCAGCACCTCCTACTCGTCCCCATGCCTCGTCAGAGATGAACGTATCGACCGATGTGGCTGGAGTGATAATTGCTGCTACCCCTCCTCGGGCACGCTCAGCGAAGTAGGCCTGGGCTCGAGAACTGCGAAAACCGAGGTTGACCTGCATCGGCGGCATTATAATCCTGTTCTTAAGCGTCATGCCACGAATGGTAATGGGCTCGAATAGCTTCATACTGCCCCCTTTGAGATTTTTCAACTGCTTCTATCCTTGCTCAGTCTTTTAGCAGAATCGGTGAATGACATCCACCTGCTTTGTGACGCCATTATAACATAGAGACTCAGTTCTAGGTTGAAGCAAACTCTCAGGCATTATTGCAAAAACCATGCCCTTAAGATGTGGATAATACCTCATTTTGAGGACAGAGTATCCATTTTGAGGCTGGCGGGAATTCTTTCCCGCCAGCATATTGAGACCTTCGCCGCCGACTTGTGAAAGAAAGAATTCCTTTACAGCTCGGAAGGGTGACAAAGGAACTTGCCTATCTCTTTTCCATGCCAATGATATACCAATCTTCGGGCGGGTCATATTGGGTATCAACTGTCAGGTGGATGACATTGAGTCCGGGATATAATCGCTTCAGGTCATCCACATCCACTTTTTCGAACCTCTTTTTATTGTTGAGGTAGGCCTGCTCGGTGAGGGCATTCGATTCGTAGTCCTCCTGGGTACGTCTTAGTATCCGGGCGATGGCTACCTCTTGTGGGCAATGGGTCTCGAGGATGACGAACGTCTTATTATGCCTGGCGGCTATCTCAGCAGCCCGTCTTCTCAACGACTGGGTGACGAAGGTGGCATCGAGTATTACGCTGTCGCCCTTCTCCAGGGCCTCATCTGCCCGTCGGAACGTCTCATCATAGACCATGGTCCGTTTGCTCATATCCGAGGCGACCTTCTCATCGAATACATTCTCGCCTTTCAGCACTTCCAGTCTAATCAGGTCGGACCGAAGGATTGGGTAACCCTTGATCCTGGCAATCTCCTCGCTGGTCTCAGTCTTCCAGGTGCCCGGCAAGCCGCAGGTGATAAGCAAAACACCAGCCCCCAGCTCGCTTTCTACGAATTTGGCAAACGGCTCTTTCAATCTACGCCTCCTCTACAGCTTGACATCGTCGCATTAGATTATAACTGCTCAAATTCTCCTTGTCATTGCGCCCCTCAATTTGATCGTCTTCACTAGCTAATGCTAAACTATTTTCGGGCAGCGTAGCTCAGTGGTAGAGCAGAGGACTCATAATTCCAGGCCAGATGTCCCAAAAGGTCCCTTTACGTATAAAATAGAACGGTTGTGTCAATTACCAAAACCCTGTTTTGTTCGTAAAGTCCCATTGTGTCTCGACCTGTCCTAAACAATTTAACGCTAAAATAACACCAATTTTTCAGGCATGGCTTTTCTTGTGTGACAGCATGAGTTAGTGATAACATGTTCTTCGATATAATGAAGCTAATAGTGGCAACTATGAAAAAGGGGGAATACGATGACTAAATCTACGGTTCTTTATGAGGTCAAGAATCGAATTGCCTACATTACGCTGAATCGGCCGGAAAAATTGAATGCCTTCAACCTAGAATTGAGTTTTGCGTTACGGGACACCTGGAAACGCTTTGAGAATGATGCTGATGCTCAAGTAGCCATTTTGAGCAGCAAGGGAAAAGCCTTCTCAGTCGGTGTTGACCTGGCCGATGAGGATAGGAAATCAGCAAAGCCATGGCAATATCACGAAGCATACCCACTGAATGGCATATCCCTCTTCAAGCCTATTGTCGGGGCTGTCCGGGGCTATGCTCTGGGAATAGGTTACATCATATCTGTGACCGGCTGTGATATAACGATTGCGGCAGACGGTGCAATTTTTGGGTATCCTGAGGGGAAGGCTGGTGTTTCTCAGGTGCCATCTCAATATGTCCCCTACATGCCGTTCAAGATAGCCCTGGAATTCATGCTACTTTCATGGAAAGGCGGCCGGATGGTGAGCGCCCAGCGGGCTTATGAGGTGGGGCTAGTCAATAAGGTTGTGCCTGATGCGGAGCTTATGGACGAGGCTGTTAGATGGGCCGAGATGTTAAAGGGAGTCCCGCCTTTATACATAAAGTCGGTGAAGTACGGGTTCTATACTGGAACAGAACGAGCCGCCCGGAAAACAGAAAGAGAGTATGTAGATTTCGTTCTGCCGCAGGAGTTGAGCCAGGATAGAAAGGAAGCCATAAGCGCTTTTACTGAGAAAAGGGAGCCGCATTTCAAGGGGCGCTGATAATATATCCTATCTGACTTCGCCGGTACATCACTTGTCTATCTATTTAATTATCACGGTTAGGCGGCATGTCCACTGACCTTTCTCGCCACCCTCCCATGGCCGGTCATACTCCATATATGGTTTGTCATAAGCTTGGAAAATAGGGACATCTAGCTACAAATCAAGCAAAAATCCTTCTTCACCAAAACCCAATTTTGTTCGTGAAAGACAACCGAGGTAAACCCCATTTCATTTCGATATTGACAGATTATTGACAATTTTTCAGGTATAGTCTGAAGCTAACGGGCAAAAACGATAATACCATAGCAATAAAAACAACAGTGATATGGAAATTTGCTTATTGTGAAGAGACTTGAGGATAGCTTGAGACGTTGTTCGGGCATGAACAGAGCTTAGATCGAGTCCATCGCCCAATCCAAAGGCGATGCCCCCTCTTGATATTCAGATAACTGTCTCTGACCTATCTGAATTATCAGGATAGACGATTATCTATCAGAAGGTTTCAACTGGGTGCCCTGCCCATGGGGAAAAAGCCCCACCACAAGTTACTTTCTGTATTTCTTTTCTGTTGCTGCTCCGCTACCCACTTGCATCTCCAATACAGGAACAGCCCAAACGGTTGCCCCGGCAATTGCCATTGGGTATAGGGCAGTAGCCATGGCCTCGTTGCTTTCGTATTCTGCGACCGCGACGCCTACCAGTGTGTTTGGCGGTTGGTCAGGAAATGCTATTCCCTCACAGATATAATCAGCTAGCATCTTCCGCCCTGGCGTTTTAGCCACCTTATCGGAAGCCTGTGCTACCTCCACTGCTTTCGCGACATCATACATTGCGAACTCAAGAAACTTCATTTTACTTCTCTTACTCCTCCTTTCTTACTTTTGTTGTTGCAAAGGCAGGGCACCCGGAACCACAGGGGGGTATTATTTAAATCATCAAACTCGACCTCAGACAGGAAATTTAACCATCATGTCTAAATCAGTATGCCCAATTACACCCTAACTCTACTACTCGTTAGATATTCCCGTCATCGTAATCGTTATCGTCGTACTTGCCTAGGAATTCTTGGATACGCTGTTAGTTATCTCATTATTGGGGATACTGGTATCAGCAACAGAAATGTCCGTATCACTTAAGCCAATTAGGGCTAACCGTTCCAGTAGGACTAAAAGGATGGTTAGAAAAAACAACCTCGACACTTACACCCCTCTTCAATCCATTATATATCAATGCAAATCCAAATGGAATACATCACAAGAGATTAAGATAAACATAGAAGCAACACATCAAAGACGGAACAGACCACCCATAGCAATACAAAAAGCAAGGATTAATAATGGTAAAAGCCGCTCACGCAACACTAACCCTAAAATTTGAAATAGTGATTATGTTAGAGAGAGCAACAAGAATATCCAACTAGATGTCGTATGGAATTTGTTTATTTTGGTGAAGTTTGAGGATAGTTTGAGGCTTTACTGTGACATGAACAAAGGTTAGAGCGTGTCCATCGCCCAATCCAAAGGCGATACTCCCTCTTGATATTCAGATACCTGTCTCTGACCTATTTGGATTTTGGTGATACGGTGAGGCTGTATCGGAGGATTTAACATTACGCTAGTTTGTATGCATTAACAATGTGAGTAAAGACTGGCCTATTTTATATCAAGAACTCTTTTTGGTTCCTTTTGAGGCTGATTATTTCAGAATACTTTGGGTATGAATCGCCAGGGCACGACACGCCAGTGGTCACACAGGAGTCCAAGTGCTTTACCTGTGTTGACTGAAAGCAAACGGCGGCTATATAATGCAAGCGCTCGCCCGTTCGGATTATCTGATTGGTCATACAGTGAAAAGGTTTGATGTTGAAGAAGACGCACTGGGAGAACATGAACTAGATCGGGTCTGTATGCTGCAGGGATGTGTTCATCTCTGGAGGAGGTTGAAAGATGGAGTCGGTTGAAAGGATCAGGAAGGCCCTGGGCATAAAGGCGGAGGCAGTGGGGGTGAAATACACCGATGAGCTCTCCATACCCAAACCAGTCGAGGGGCAATATACCGTCTGTAATGGCATTTTGGAGGCCGCTGACGGCAAAGTGATAATGCTCTCTAAGGAGACCTGTGCTTGCCCTGGAGGACAGATTCATCTGGGGCTGATTGAGACGAGAGAGCTACCGCTCAAGTTTCTTGTTGAAGGGGAGAAACTATGGTCTGACGTTAAGACAGCAAAGAGATCGCTCATTGAATCTGAGAAGATAGCGGCACCACCTTTCGGCATTGCCAACAAGGTCTATCTGTATCCGCTTAGCAAGGATGTCTTCGTGCCTGATCTGGTCATCTTCCTGGTCAATGCAGAACAGGTATCAAGGCTCATCACGCTGGCTCAATTCTGGGATGGTAAGACCCCCTCCTTTGAAATGAAGGCGTCGCTTTGCTGGAGTTCCATAACCTATCCGATAGTATCTGGTCACTTCAATATCACCGCTGGGGATATAAGCGCCAGGAGGATGGCAGGATGGAATGAGAATGCAATGATCGCCTCAGTTCCGGTGGAAAAGATCCAAGGCATAGCAAATGCCATTGATAAGAGCACCGCCGGAACTGCTGAGCCATCCGAGGAGTTCAAGACAATAACGGCCAGTATAAGACCCGTGAAGAATAGGGGGGTGTGAGTCCCAGTTCTAAAAGCTACCTCAAGTGGTTGAGTGGCTGAGTGCGGCCCAACCGCCTTCCTTGGTTCCTGGTCGTTTGGGGACCTCACTGACAGACTGAATGGGCCATGGTCCAATAACTACAGCGTGTCCGAAGGCTTAACCCACGATCGCTATTAGCATTATCCAGCAGAATATAATGTCTGGTCTAAGCAATGTCTATCCTCTCTAAATCCGCTGGTTGGGCTATTCATCAGCCACAGCATACATCGTAATCCTATTATATCACTTGCTAGCTCAGTGAAGTCTGAGGATAGCTTGAGGGTTTATCGGAGGAAGGTGTAAAGACTAAATACCCTCCAGCGCCTCTATGAACTCCTGTGACGTAATCACCTTTGTCATCCGGGTAAAAATTTTCTCCATGAGCACCCGCTGTACCTCGTCATCGCGGTCAGCACAACAGTCTGAGAGAACGATGAGCTGGTAATCAATGTCATACGCCCAGCGTACTGTTGATAACACGCATCCGCTTGTAGATACACCCATCAGCACCAGCGTATCAATTCCCTGTTTCTTCAGGATTTCATCCAGGTTTGTCGTGGAGAACGGTCCCACACGACGCTTGGTCAACACTGTTTCTCCGGCTTTAGGTTTGATGTCAGGATGAATTTCCATTTCCGGTGTTCTTTCGCCGCGTAGGACCTCCACATAAATAACCGGAACGCCTTTCTGCCGCGCCTTTGCTAATACAATATTTGCCCTCTTGAGGAGTTCGGGCAGTCGTTCCTTAGGTAGAAAATCCAGTATGCGTATCTGGTAGTCCATGATAATGACAGCTGCCTTACTACGGTTAATTTCTACTTTTTCAGTCACTTCATACCTCCTGAAGGGTATATTATAACATTCAGTTATCAGTTGTCAGTTAATAAGACGTTGATGGACTCCTGCGTCCCCAGTAAAGGAGGGGGAATAAATAGTTGTTCCATTATGACAATTCCCCTTCTATGCTATCCATCCTATAGGATAGCAAGAATTATTGTCAATGGTAATAAATAACTCCTGAACCTAAATGCCATCGTCGTATTAGATTATAACTGCTCAAATTCTCCTTGTCATTGCGTCCCCTAATTTGACCGTCTCCCCTGCCGATGCTAAACTACTTTCGGGCAGCGTAGCTCAGGGGTAGAGCAGAGGACTTTTAGTCCGCTATTTTGAACGTAAAAATAAAGCAAGCTGCTTAACGCCCCTATGCGGGGTCGGTTTTTAATTGACATGCATTTTTTCGGAATATTCAAGCTAAATAAATGTCGATTACATATGATTTAATTTCGAATTTTTGCGAATTTTCGAAGTAAAATTTTGAAGTCTACGACGAATACGAAACACTAGACTACGAGTATGTTCCGCTTTCCATTTATGTAGTTCTTTGTTGACGAATTTAAGTTGTTTAATTAGCTCTGGTGCGAGCGGTAAAGGCTTTTCCTTGACAAGCTGCTTGTAGTCTACTTTTGATACGTATATTTGCATGCCGATATTTGCCCCGTCCATTAAAAATGCAGTGTTGACTAACTGAATACGCACTTCTTTGGGTAAGAAGAAAATTTGACCTTTGTAAGCGTTATAAGTTTCTAGTCTAAATCGTGTCCACCACCACATTTCACGTGTTATAGGACTTGTGCAGGTTACTAGATTCTCCGATATTTCGATGATTAGAGCATCAACTATTGCTAGCTGTTTAGCTTTTTCACGACGATGTTCTAGCAATAGAGCGACACCGCCGTAAGCCAGAGCACCTATCACAGCAGCTATTGCACCGCCGATTATTGCGTCAGTCATTGTTCTATCTACAATTGATTATACCACGAGCAATCGTGAATATTTGCGCCTTTACGAAGGAAAACGCTAAAGAATTAGCCAGTTCTCCTTTTGGGGCAAATAAGATAGAAGGCGCAAGTTGTAAATAGACAGCACTTCTGTATAATATATGATATAAACGGCACAAACGAGCGAAGTTTTCATAAGATAATGAGGAGGATTCAAATATGGCGATAAATGTGAAATCCGAAAACCTAGTTTTGAGATTGTGGTTCCTGATGCACCGAGACTATCGACTGCTTGTGCGCTGTGAGGATCAAATATATGGTGAATACGGTCTTACTATGGAGCAGTATTCAGTGCTTGCGGCTATAAAATACATCGGCGGTCCCGCAAGACCAACTGAAATAGCCCAGTGGTTAGGACGTAGCGCGAACGCCGTCAGTATGATAGTCGATCGCATGGTCAAAGTTGGTCTGGTCAGAAGGGTAAGAGACAGAAGAGACCGCAGAGTAGTAAATGTGTCTATCACCAGCAAGGGGGAGAACGCCCTTAAACTAGCAACTCCGGCAGGCTGGGAGTTTATTCAGAAAATCGTGTCGCCACTATCATCTGAGGACAGGCATACCTTTGAGAGGCTGCTGGAGACACTAAGATACGAGACATTGAACTATCTCAATCATGGAGAAGATATAGAGGCAAAGGTGGTAAATGATGACAAGAATCATCTCAATATGATGGAACGACTGTTTCACGATGCTCTGCCCTACACTCCTCAAGCCAAACGTCAGGCTGGGAAAAAGGGAAAGACCATACGATAAGGGCAGCTGATTTTGCCTATGTTAGCTGACGTAAAGCAGCTCCTGCTTCACAATCTCTATTGAAAGACTAGCCAATCCTAGGAACCGCACTAGTTGGCGTAGTTTCCTTTAAGCCTATTCTCGTTCCTTTGACTGCCAACGCTCCTAGACACGTTTGACGCCTACATCAATGGCATCCTACGTTTTAGATGAAAGGGGGTGATTCAATGACTAAAAAGACAAAGGTCGAGCAGAAGAAAGTCTCTAATTTCGATTTGGTAGCGCAAGGCAAGTGTCCTCATGACGGCGCTAAGTTTGGAGACGAAGTAGCCGGCAAGGGCGACGGCGTAACGCGAACATGCACAAAATACGGGCATGTCTGGTATCTAAATCGTAAGATACACACTTGTGCTTGTCGAACGTGTGTCGCTAACAAGCAAAAAGCTAAAAGGAGGTAAAGTGAAGTGAATAATAGACCGGCAAAGTTGACGAAAGAGGAACTACAAAAACAAGTTGGGTTTCCTACAGTCTACAAAGAAGCTATCGAACACGCAATCTGCGACGTGAGTTCACCGAATGATACCGAAGACGTCTTGTGGTCGGACTACTTTAGAGCCGAAGTGGTCGTAGTTGAATCATACAACGAGCTTCGCAACGACGATAAACTGAAAGACGCTGAATACTGCATCGAAGCTACATGGTTTCTATCCGGCTGGGAAGCTAGACAAAAACTAGATTGCTGCGAAAAAAGAACGGAGGTGTCAAGTGAAAACATCGTTAAGACAATTAGCTCAGCAACTAGGCGTTAGCCCGTCGTATCTATCACAAGTTAAGAATGGTATACGCCCACCAAGTCAGAAGTTGTTAAGCAACGCAGATATAAGGCACATGCTTACTGTTAAGCAAAACGTTAAGCGCGAAGTTGACGTCAACACGTCTAAAAGCTATAATCTGAATACATGGCAGCGTAGCTCAGGGGTAGAGCAGAGGACTCATAAGCCTTTGGTCGCTGGTTCAAATCCAGCCGCTGCCACCAATAATCATAAATCCTCTTTAACTGACCAAGGCATTACCACCTACATAAAAATCATTTGCCTTGATTGGATTGTCGGCAAATTATATCTAGGCAAACCAAGGGACTGAAAGACCGATGCTTTTTAGGTCGGTGGAGGTTGAGGATAGCCTTAAGCTCTATACCTCCATAACGGACTAACTCAGGATGTACCAAGATGAATTCTGAGTTTCAAATTCGAACTTGTTTCGCCCAAGGCAAAGATAGACTCCCGCGCTACATCACATTCACCTTCAGGGCAAAGGATTTCGCCTCTCCTCAGGGCAAACTCGGCGCGACGATCGGCTGGTTCAGGCGAGATTCCGAAGCCTAACCGAAAACTCCCCCCTCCTCGCAATGACAGGAGGGCATCTTCCGTAATGACCAGTGGGCGTGTCATTGCCAGCAAAGCGCTGTAATCCATCGGCACGGTCGCTAACTGTTCTTCGTCGCTGGCAGAATCGTCTGTATTGTTCATAGTACGAAAGTACTATCACCTTTCTCATAGTACTAGTCGCAAAAAAGGGGGAAATCCCTCGCTCCTCCAGTACTCCTGATTGACTTTCTTCCGAGGGGACTACCAGACCGATGCTTTTAGGTCAGTGGAGGTTGAGGATAGCTTGGGGGTTTATGGGAGCTAGGCTATTGCGGCTATGGACTACGTATAGCCGATTGGGAATCAATCCTCCGGCTTATTAACCCCATTTGTGGGTTTTTTGCCTTGTTGCCAAAAAACAATGCTAATAATGACTAACGCGATTCCAACCGGCAGAAAAACTATATTGCTGCTAACTGCAGCTACTATAATAAAGAGGAGCCCACTAATTGAAAAGAGTATAGCAGCGGTTTTGTAGGATTTTAAATTTTTGGATGGTTCACTACTCATTGTGAAAGTTAATAGTTTCTTCTAAGCGCTTTCTGTTATTATTTAGCATAACATTGTTACGGAGGGCAAATGAAGTTAGCTAGAATCATTGCACCATTTAGTCTCAGCGCAGTGCTTTTTATCCTGTCATATCTGTCCCTCAAAGATCTTGGCAGTGGCTACTTCCCAATAGTGCTAATGGGAATCGGGATAGTACTTGCAGCTGTTGGCATCACAGCTATTTTCTCAAATAAATGAACCCTTTTTGAGACTGACCCTCTATCCCCTGTGGTTCAAATCCAGCCGCTGCCACCAATAAACATAAATCCTCTCTAACCGACCTGCTACCAGAAATTCAGTCCACTTGACAACTTTGGGAAATGAAACGTAGTATACTGGAAAAACAATAATTGGAGGTGTTGAAGATGGTCAATATTGTACCGATTTCGACTATTGTGATTGGTGTTGTATTGGTAGTTATAGCATTATTCGTTTGGAGGAGGCAGAAAGGGGAAAAGCTAGAAGGAATAAGCAAGGAACAGAAGAAAGCGTTCTTCGCACAATGGATAATAGGGATTGTTTTAGCATTAACAGCTGCTATTTTTATGTTTGATGGCGATATCCTGGGAGAAAATACCGTAGGTATTTCCACGGTCCTAGGGATTATTGGAATTTGCCTGATAGCAACTTCCAATGTTAACCTGCTATCTCCCAAGCGTAAATAAAGCAGGTTAGCGAACCAAACTAAAATCCTCCCCAGAACAGCGTCTAAGCAACTATTTGATAGACTGTTGCTCAGTAGCTGCTGCGCCGCTGGGGTGTGATTGCCACTCGGTCACACCAGTGAAGTTTTTATTTCTTACTAATTGTAGATGCACCGGATGTATTGATGTCGCCCATTGTAGGCTCACCAATGTACCATAGTCTTGATGCACCGCTAAGGTCAGCATCCAGTCTACCACTCAGGTTTACAGTGCCCGTACTGGCGCCGCTAAGATTGAGGTCAGCATTATTAACTACGAAATCGTCAAGATTCAAATGGCTGGCGCCACTTACACCAGCGTCTATGTCGTTAGCAGACCCTTCCAACTGAATAGTGCTTGCTCCACTTATGCCAAACTCGACATTGCCTGCTGTGATGTCACCAGTAACCTTGCTAGCTCCAGATACTGTGATATCCAAGTCATCGGTGGAACTGAAGTCGGAAACAGTACCGTGCGATGCTCCAGTGGCAGTCAGGGCGTGAAGCTGGGGCATAGTCACTGAAGCTCTCAAAGTTACTGACCCAGGGAGTGGAAATATTCCAGGGCCTATCCTCAAAGTTACGGACCCGATGCGCAGGCCTGTCCTTAGCCCTATCCTCAGAGTTTGACCGTCCTGGGAGACCTGGACGTAATCTATTACATTATCGTCCGCAGTGACATTTATACTGTACGAGCTGGATTGTTCGATTTCAAATTCAAAAGCGTCGCTGATCTCAACTTCAGTGAAATCGGTAAAAGCATACTCTTCAGTCTCGAGATTTCCGGACCCAATCAGACCTCCCGGCCAACCCCTTAAAATTAACACGGTACAGGTTACCGCTACCGCTGCCACTATTGCAACTATTATTATTGCTTTCTTCATATCACACCTCTTTTTAGTTAAATACTCTCCTCGAAACTGGCAGTTCCCTTGACTACATTAACAATGAACTTTATCACCCTGACCAGTATTGCGATTCCTACCCCGAGTGAAATAAAAATCAAGAATATCATGACGCCTAAATAGGTGGCCTCAGCCGCAGTAGGGTCAGGTATTACACTGAAGTCGAAAGGAAAGACAGATAGAAGGGTTAAAACCGTCCAGAGTGAAAATGCATTTATAACGATATGAATCATTTCACGCAATACATACCTATCAAGGATAATTAAAATAATGTGACCGATAATAGTTATGATTAGAGTAGCTGTAAGAATCGGTAGCCATAGATTGATGTCTTCTGTAAAGAACGGATATCTCGTCCACGTAGTAATGCCGTCTACTGTTTCCGAATGATAATAGGCTACGTATTGATTAAAAAAGTTGAAGAATATTAATAAAACGATACTCCAGGCGATGGCAAAAACGGAAGCTGTTATTCTTCCACTTCTACTTTTAAAATGAGCGTCTATTTTATCTCCGATTCGCTTACCTGAATCTGCAGCGGGGGGTGGTGTAGTTGCTGCTGCCTCTGATTCTGCTGTTGGTTCTGAGGGCGGGGGTTCGGAGTATTCACCTGTTACCCCTGATGAAGCGACCATCTTCTCAGCAACATCACCAGCCCATGGTAGTTTATACCACTCACCACTGGAAGCCTTGACTATCATTATTATCCAAACAATGAACCCTATAATTCCTATAATTGTAGAGAAAGCATCACCAACCACTGGTATCAAACCAAGTATAACCCCGGCAACTGTAATGGTGCCGAATACAACAATTGACTGCGCCGCGTGGAAACGAACAAATCTGTTTTTCTGCTCTAGAACGAAAAAGATAATGCCGCTTATCCATATGCCAACATAGCACAATAAGCCGGCAGTATTTGGCGATAGCCCTGTACTTGTACCTGTCGGCGCTGTCAGTTTCTCTCGCTCTATCTTTTCCCGTGCCTCAATCCGCGCCTTCTCTTCCTCATAGATTCTCTTCTTCTCATCTGGTGATAATTCCATACCAACCCTCCTGGTATTGGCGCTGTAGGTTCAGAATAGCCATCCATGCTTTCGTTGTCAATACCACCGTTTAATGCGACATCTTCCATATTAAGAAGGTGGTATATTACACCCCTGCAAATGCTACCACATAATTATGGCCGTAAATCTTGGCACACTTGGGGCAGGCCGTTATTTTAAGCCCTCCTTTTATTTGGTCCAAATCCAGCCCCTGCCAGTTAGTTTTACTGCTAAATATCTTCAACTTTTCTTTTTTTGATCAGACTAATATGTGCTGTAACCCCGACAGCAATACAGATTAGTACTATCCTGATAGCTATGTTCTGTACTCCAAAAGTTATACTGAGTCCGATAGTTAGCCAGAGTAGAAGGATGGTAAATATCTTTATTCTTACAGGCATTCCTCTGCCTTTAATGTAGTTCCTGACATAGGCTCCAAACATTCTGTTGTTTATAAGCCATTGGTAAAACCGGTCAGAGCTCCGCATATAACAAGCAGCGGCAAGTAATAGAAATGGGGTTGTGGGTAGAATCGGGATAAAAATACCGATAATCCCTAATCCTGTGGACAAAGTTCCTGCTCCAATTAGAAGCCTTCTCTTTGCTGTCGTCCGCATCTGTTCCAGCCGCCTGGTGTTTACTCGGCAATGTAAAACCGCCAGGCACAAACCCATTCCTTCGGATGCTCGTCGGGAGGGCAGCTGATGCACTCAGTCCTGATTCTATAATCTATCGTCCGAGCAAATGCCTGGAATTCTACCACTCCGGCTGACTTGCATTGATAATCGGGCAGCCCGTTGCGCCTTCTTGTTCCCTGGACCAGGCATTTCATCATACGAAGAACGAGTTCATCACCTGACCTTTCGATTGTCTGCTCATTGATTTGTGCGTAAAGCCGGAAGTTTAAAGCTTGTTCTAAACCATCCAGCCCGCTTTGCTGGGGAAGCTGCAAAAACGATTTTATCATGGCTGCTTCCAAGGGCGAATACCTGGTCCAACAGGTATCGTTACACCTTTTGCTGGTATACATATCATAGTTATCCTCAACAGTTCGAAACCATACCCCGTCATTTGCCAGCCAATTAAAGGACATAGCCTTTATCAGGCCGATTAGCTTTTCCTTTTCCATATTAACCAGCCAGGTTGGCAAGTCGTTTTTAGTTTGGAAGCCCACAGTCTTGGATAGGCGGTTTATAGCTATGGGGAAAAACGAGGCCGAAACCTCTTCCTCAAGCCGAATAGCTTCTTCCAGGCCCAGCTGATGGACGACCTCGTTGAACCATATGCCATAGTGCAACATTATACGTCTTAATACATCAATAGTGTAATGAGCTAGTTCGGTGTTACTAAGTTTTTCTAAAGAGTTAGTAATCATGTTTCTTACTCCTTGAATTCAATTTTGGAATATCCGATATTTCAGAAATCACCGCCCAAAGATTTCCCTGGCTGCCGTAGATACCAACGGGCAGAGCACATGGCACTCTGCCCTTTGGTTTATTAGAGTACGCCCTCTTAACTGGTCAGAGCAGTGCCCGGCCTAGAAAGTACGGCCAGACTACTATGGCCAGCAAAATCTCCCACCAAACCAGACCGGCATAACCGATTGTAAATAGCCAGCCGATGAACCAAATAGGGCCTATTAAGGTCGGTGCGCGGCGGTGGTACCAACGTTCTCTTTCCTCTGCCATGTTTTTCTCCTTTTACAAGATAATCTACTCTTGATTTGATAACTTTAATTAATAGCAAAATGGGTTTTGCGCTGTCAAAATTTCACGGGGATGATGTTTCAGCATCAGCCGTAGCTGCCCCTTTTCTCCAGCGGAGCCACAGGGCCCACGCCGTTACCGCCACGGCTACCGCGGCAATATAGATTTCCACGGGAATGCCGGTAAGGAGCCCCGCCTGCAACAAAATTATGCTGTAGTTCAGTAAGCCGTGCAGAACAGAGGCTATGAGGTAGAACTGCCATCCCCAGCCCCTGGCCAGACCATATCCGGCCAGGGCGGAAAAAGCGATATGAGCGGCTACGGCAAAGAACCTCTCCCAAAATCCCCCCAGCGCCCAGAAGCCGCCGGCTTGCACTGCTGCCCAGGTCCACCCTGAGGCGAAGATGGCGTTGTGTGCCCACTGCGCTTCGAAGATGCCAAATCCCGCTCCAGCCACAGCCCCGATGGCGAGTCCCAGCTTGGGGTCAATATTCTTGCCACTACGCCACCAGTAGACGACCACCGGCACCAGCTTTGACCCTTCCTGCACCAGTCCGCTTAGGAGTATTTGCGGTATCCCGGCCAGAAGAATCCAGCGCATGAGGACCTCCTGGCTCCAGAAATGGCCCAGTGCTTGTCCAGTCCAAATATAGAGAGGGACTTGAATGAAGCTTATAGCAGCCAGGGTTAGAAAGGCACTGCTTACGAGGACTGCCCAGAGCCAGGGTCTCTTAAAGAGCGGTGGCCGGTAACAGGCCAGCCAGACCGCACCGAAGGCTATAGCCAGACCAATGGATATGGCCAGGTAAATACCACTGGCGCTGGGGTTTTGAAAGAAAGATTTGAAAAAGATGACTGCGTAATCTATCGTGGACTCTATCATGGACTCCTCCTACGCTTTAAATTAGTTCATATCCAGTTCATCGGGGTACTCCAAGCGATGCTTCTTAGAATTCACACATTATACCTGCATGTAAAATAAAAAAGTATACCCCTGCACATCAACGCCCAGGTGTACATTACAGGCTCTGACAAGGCCTTGGTCGCTGGTTCAAGTACAGCCGTTGCCACTTTCATTTTTCTCAGTGGTATCCGGCAATGCCATAGGCGCCGGTGACGGAGTCTCTGAAGAGCGGCAATTGCGGTGGATAGAAAGTGAATACCACGAAGAGAATGCCCAGGACTACTAAAGCAATCGGGGCGAAACGATTAAGCCTTTCCGGTAATGAAGAGGCAATTAGCAATTTATAACTCACCAACTGCCCAACTATGACAGCTACAACGAAAATCGCAATATCTACTTCTAAGAGACCATGCCCCAGGATAGCTGTGTACGCATAGTAAAGGACCACAATGGTGATTGGTATTAGATAAATTCCCAGGGTCTTGGCAAAGGGAAAATTGTTCGCCGACTTCCCAAAGCGGCTATATTCCAGAGCCGCGTATACCAATGCCGGCCAGAAGCCCAGCTTTAGATGTTCCCAGACACTTTCATTCACAGCGGCAATCGGGGCAACGGGAATCGCGTACCCCGACCACTCGAACACAAAGTGTAGCACCGACCCCAAAGCAACTATGAAGGCGATTCCCCCTAACTCCCAGCGCAAAATGCTTTTTTTCACAGTTGAACCCTCTTTATCGATTTAAACGAGCTTCACAGTTTCTTTGTATCGGGGGACTTTTGCGGTCCACCCGGTCTTCTCGTTCAGGAGCTTCGCAAAGCTAATGGCTGCTTTTTCTTCCCCGTGACTGACAAATACACAGCGCGGTGGGACACGAATGTCAGCTAACCACTCTAGTAGTCCGTCACGGTCGGCATGGGCCGAAAATCCATCGATTTTTTCAATGTGTATTTTCACCGGATGTATTTGCCCTAAGAGACGGATTTTCTTGGCACCATTCAGCAATATTCTGCCCGGCGTTCCCTCCGCCTGGTAGCCGACAAATAATATTGTGCTTTCTGCCCTCCCGATGTTATGAACAATATGGTGCTTTACACGGCCACCGGTTACCATACCGCTACCAGCTATGATGATACTGCTTTCCTTTATGTTGTTAATAGCTTTAGACTCTTCAACGCTCTGTACTATTCTAAGGTTTTCAAAACTAAAACAGGAATTACCCTGGCGCAGACGTTGCATCATCTCTTTGTCGAATAGTTCAGCGTGACGTTTAAATACTTCGGTAATCCGTGTTGCCATAGGGCTATCCAGAAAAACAGTTAAAGGTGGAATTTCTTTACGTAAAAACAATTCGTTCAGGTGATACAGTAGTTCCTGGCTCCGCTCCAGAGCGAAACTGGGAATAATGATGTTGCCCCCGGCGCTTACCGTCCTGTTGATACAATCGCGTAATTGTTTTTGAATATCGATGTTCTCGTGTTCTTCGTGAGTACGGTCGCCGTAAGTTGACTCTATAACTATATATTCGGCCTCATCAAAAATAGTTGGGTCATTTATTATAGGGCGGTCGGGCTCGCCGATATCACCGGAAAAAATTACTCTGTGGTTCTTGCCATCCTGTCGGATATTTATATTTATGACTGCCGACCCGAGTACATGACCCGCCTCATAATAACAGCCTTCGACATTGCTATTAATTCCGACACAGCTCAGATATTCTACGGGGGAAAAATGCGGCTCAACTGCTTCGGCATCTGCTACAGTATAAAGAGGTATTTCAGGATAAGGACCAGGTCGCCCTTCCCTTCTATGGCGTTCTGCCTTATATGCAGCGTCTTCTTCCTGCAACTTTGCGGCATCGAGAAGGATAATCTGGGCTATCTCAGCCGTCGCCTGAGTGCAGTATATCTTGCCTTTGTAACCTTCACGTACCAATTTAGGTAAAAGTCCGCAATGGTCGAGGTGGGCATGAGTCAAAAAAACAGCATCAATTGACTGAGGGTCGAATGGAAATGGCTGCCAGTTTCTCCCCTGGTGCTTCCGCTCCTGGTACATCCCGCAATCTATAAGCACACGGGTATCCTGCCTCTCTAAAAGGTAGCAGGAACCTGTGACATTCCGCGATGCACCCAGAAATGTCAGCTTAGCCAGCACAGATGACGCGACTCCTTAATAATTTTCGTGATTATACCATAGGGGTAAGTAAGGAGGGATAAATATATGTTGGAGAAAATTCTAATAACTTTCAATTCATTCTTTCAGGGGAACGCAGGGACCAAGATTGTTGGCGATAGGCTGGAGATTACCATAGGCTCTCAGACTTTAATAATATCGTTGCCAGAGGTAATAGGAGGTCAATCTACGGCTTAGTCATAGTTCCCTTGAGATACGCATAAACATAAACCGAGGTTTTATCCCCTGTCCTTGGCGCACCATCGCAACCCAGTTCAATTAATGCGTTTTCTACGGCTCTAGCATCGCCACTGGTATAGCATTGGCGGGCAATATAAGGATGACCTTCTTTGGGAACTTTGTGCTCTATAACTAAACGATTTACCCAATTAGATGCGATACCACAATACCAATCTGAATATGAGCCACCCAGTTTATTTATATGCGCTAAGATTTCCTCATATGCATCTCGTACTTTTAGTGGTAGCATAATCCACCTCCTTTAGTATGGATTATAACACTGGGGTAAAGGGTATCAATGACTATAGAGGATAAAAACAAACAGGCTAGGGTGAGTGCTCACCTCCAGCCCGTTTGCGATTGGGTTCTTCTACCCAGTTGATTGAGTAATGATAATGCGATAATTTTTTATAGCCTCCTTAGCCCTGGCTATGATTTCCTCGTTGGACACCTTGTACGATGTTATTGCAAAAGAGCCTGC
>Ga0315533_1001120_pt1 | contig 21045 bp, 15 predicted proteins | sample SalMarSW160130MG_FD_203081 | JGI IMG/M metagenome (GOLD analysis project Ga0315533, IMG submission 203081) | Salt marsh sediment microbial communities from the Plum Island Ecosystem LTER, Massachusetts, United States - Salt Marsh Sediment SW1601-30 ... | reverse complement strand
TAATTGCATTATTGACCAGGTTCATAACCATAGATTGAATCTTGCCCTCATCGCCCTGGAGCTGGCCGAGTTCGTTACTAATGTCTGTTTTTAACTGGATATTCTTTTTGTCGGTTAAGTGCTGTAATCCTGATAAAACCTGGCCAATGACGACTGTAATGTCCATCGGCTCGCGCAAAAATTTGACAGCTCCAGATTCAATCCGCGATATCTCCAGAAGGCCCTCGATCAAATTTTTCAATAAATCTGATTCTTCATCAATGATAGCTAAAAACTCATGCTTGACCCGTTCAGGCATATTTGGATCGCGCAGTATTGTAGCCGTATATGCCTTGATGGAAGTCAAGGGCGTACGCAATTCGTGTGAAACAGATGAAACAAAGTCAGATTTCATTCTGTCGATTTCCCGCTCGCGAGCGACATCGCGCAGGACCATAACCACGCCAATAACGGTCCCGTCGTCTTTGCGAATAGGCGCAGCAGTGGCAGCAACAGGACGCTGCCCTCCATCTTTTGCGACAAGAACGTCCCGATCGGCACCACTTTCGGTCTTACCGAAGCTGAGCACCTTATCAATGGGATTTTCAACAGCCTTTTTCGTTTTCTCGTCAATAATGTGAATAACGTCATCAACTATTTGTGTTTGGACCTCTTCAAAACTCCATCCGGTCAGGTCTTCAGCTACTTTGTTAAATAAGATAATGTGTTTTTCGGCATCTACCGCAACGACTCCGTCTGTCATGCTTGATAGAGTGACCGCCTGAAGCTCCTTTTCCTCTGCAAGCTGTTCGGTGCGCTGCTTTACTAATATTTCGAGGTTATCATGATATTCTTTTAGAGCATCCTCTGTCTTTTTGTGCGTGATGGCCTTTTCTATAATCTGCGGCAGAACTTTCAGGTAATTACGCTCGATGTCTTTTATCATATAGTCATAGGCGCCGGCCTTCATCGCCTTAATTGCGACCTCTTCGTTCCCCGCACCGGTAGCAAAAATAACAGGAGTATCCTCAATTAAATCCAAGACATCGAAAGCTGTCCCGTCGCCGAGAAAGCAATCTACAACAGCGATATCAAATTTCCCGGAGCTCAGGATGTCCCTGGCTTGTTCAAAAGAATCTGCTATGCTGTAATCGTATAAAAGATTTTGCTCTTTAACCAGCCGCTTGAAGGCCATCTGGTCGAGCTTATCGTCTTCTATCAGCAAGACTCTATATTCTGTATTTTCCGTAATCTTATCGGTCACTTGGCATCTCACTTAAAGACCAGTATTTATTAATCGTTCCAAACGCTTTGACAACCTGGTCGAAGTCAAGAGGCTTGACGACATATCCGGCAACACTCAGATTAAAGCTTTCATCGATATCCTGATTCGTTTCGGATGTGGTCATTACCACGACGGGAATGCTTTTCAGCCTCTCTTCATCCTTTATACTTTTTAGCAACTCGAAACCACTCATCGATGGGATATCTAAATCCAAAATAATTATATTGGGTTTTGTATTGCTTTCGCCTTTTAAATATTTAAACGCCTCTTTGCCATCTTTCAAATGAACCAAGGGATTATCGATTTGCAGATGCCGAAGTGCCCTCTTAACCGTCATGACATCTACGACATCATCTTCGACTAACAATATCGGTCTTGAGTCTTTCATTTTTGACCTCCGCTTCTCGCTGGGGCTTTGTAAAGAAGAACACGCCTCTGTTGTCCACCTTTGATTCTATCCAAATCCAGCTGCCGTACAATTAAACCATTCTGTTACTGCTGAAAAACAGATACCAGTGCTTTCATCTTTGTTTCGAGATGAAAACACCTGGAATATCTGGAATATTTTTTCAAAATACTCCTGCGATATTCCCGGATCGTTATCAGCAACGCTAAATTTTCAATCCACCAAAGGCAGTTCTTCCTCGATTAAGCCATCCTCCCCTATTTATTTGCTTTCTCATCAATCAGAATTTTCCTTAACCTTACAATAACCTTTCGATATAAATAATATTATAAAATCCGTGGATAGTACTGACTGTCCACAAGCACCAATATCAAGTGCAGATTTGCCCATTTAATGTGGGCAGCAATACTATTCATCAGTACGTAAGAACTCACAGCACGTAAAACAACACTATTAAGCGATGCCGTTTTGCTATTTACACCACAAGATTGACAGCCCACTATTTTGAAGCAAAGTTATTTAGACCGTGCTTTTACTTATTATCTACCTCCATGCACTTTTCCAGCTTTTTCCTGATGGTCTTACCTAACTGCATTGGGTCAAATGGCTTGGTTATATAGTCGTCGGCACCTTCACACAAAGCTCGACCCACATCAGCCATCATTCCCTTAGCTGTCAGCATAAAGACCGGTATATTTTCGGTCGTTTTGTCCTGTTTCAGTCTGGAGAGAACTTCCAAACCATCCATCTCCGGCATCATCCAATCCAACAGAATGACGTCAGGCTGTTGTTCTTTAGCAAGCTCAATAGCCCTTGGACCATCCGCAGCCGGGTACACTTCAAATCCATCCAACCTTAAATTATATTCCAAGACCCTGCGGATATGTTCTTCGTCCTCTACAACCAATACGGAAATCCGTCTATTCATTATTTAGTCTCCTCGTAAGTCTCAATAAAATCTTCTCTAATCAGCGTATATCTCAAATTTCTATATCTTTTCAGTAGGACAGGTAGATTTTCTGCCCAGCTTAAGTAAAGCACTTAGCGTAGACGAGCCCGTGCAAATATCCTGTCCTGAGCGAAGTCGAAGGATATGCCGGAACTATACTGCATTTTAAGCTGTTTGCTTCACAAAATACGATTTCGACATATCTGATAATATTCTACTACCCCCAGTTCAAAAATCCCCATAATAGAAAGGTCTTAGACTATTACCTAATCATAATTATCGGCATAATCAGAAGGATAATATAAAAAAATGTTTTTCACAAGCCGTAAATCAAACAAATTCGGCTGTAGAGTATACAATTTAGCCAAGGCGAAAACCACACTCCAGCAGCCACGAGCAGACCGATAAGCGGAATCCAAGCCTGGTTGTTAGCACCTGCCTTGTCTAAAAACTTGTGGTGAGCTTGTCGAATCCATTGGCATTAAGGTCCCAAAAATCGATCTACAAGCTCGAAACGCACCCGAGTACGATCTAATCCATCTTTGTATCTTGACAGTTTGCGGCCCTTATCATACTATCGATGCCTGTTGGTACGCACCCCCTGCTTTCTTGCCCGCCGCCCCGACTTGCGTCGGCAGACGCGGGGGCAGGCGAAAGCAAGAAGGGGACGTATTATTCCTCCGGCGGTAGAAAGTATGTCAGTATCCTCATGCTTCGCAGAGTAGCATATGACTAAAAAGATAGCTATTTTAGGTTCGACGGGATCGATTGGCACAAAAGCACTGCGGGTAATCGACGCGCTTGGGCCGCAGTACCAAATTACAGCACTAAGCGCTCATAGCAATGTTGAGCTATTAGCTGAACAATCGCGGTTATATAGGCCCAAGTATATAGCTGTTACAGATACAGATTATGCAGCACAGCTGCGGGAAATGGCCGGTGATTTGGATGTTGAAATTCTGAGCGGGCCGGACAGTTTGATAGAGCTCGCCAAGCTCGACCAGGTCGATATCGTCCTCAGCGCGGTTGTTGGAGCTACAGGATTGCCTTCGGTTCTTGTAGCGGCCGAGCATGGCAAGAGACTTGCTATCGCAAACAAAGAGCCGCTCGTTATTGCCGGTGAGCTGCTTATGAAGACTGCAAAAGAAAATAACAGCACAATTCTGCCGATAGACAGCGAGCACTCGGCAATCTGCCAGGCCCTTCGGGCGGGCTGCCGCGAAGAAGTCAATAGAATTATCTTAACCACTTCCGGCGGACCGTTTAGAAAGATGACCTCTGATGATTTGCAGTACGTTACATTGGAGCAGGCGCTTTCGCATCCGGTTTGGGATATGGGACCTAAAATTACAATCGATTCTGCCACAATGATGAATAAGGCATTGGAGGTCATCGAAGCACATTGGCTTTTTGATATGCCGGCAGACAAAATTGACGTGCTGGTGCACCCCGAATCGATAGTTCATTCATTGGTCGAATTTATAGACGGCTCGGTTATAGCGCAGATGGGCGAGCCTGATATGTGTCTTCCGATCCAATATGCCCTGACGTATCCTGCACGTCTGGCCGGAATTGGCAAGCAACTACGACTGGAAGAGAAAGGCAAGCTCACTTTTGAGAAACCCGATTTGAAAACGTTTCGTGCGCTATCATTAGGTTTCGAGGTCGCACGGACAGGCGGCACCGCTGCCGTCGTTTTCAATGCAGCGAATGAGGCAGCGGTGCAAGAATTTCTGGCGGGTAGAATTAAGTTCGTTAATATTGTAGAATTAATCGAATATTGCCTGAACAAACACGATGTTAAAACAAATGTGTCTCTCGAAGAGCTGCTCCAGATAGATGACTGGGCCAGAAAAGAGGTTAAAATGAAAGTGCGTAAGTACATAAGTGCATAAGAAAATTTTTGGGGTCATTTGATGTCTAAATCGAAGTGTTTATTGAATAAAAATCTGCGTGGACTTTTTTGGATAGTGGTTTTTGCTGCAGCTATTTACCTGATTGTTCGCCACATCAGCGTTTTCAGCAATGTGCTGCTGGTGCTAATCGGATTCGGCGCGGTGGTTATCGTCCATGAATTCGGCCACTTCATTATCGCCAAGCTGTCGGATATAAAGGTTGAAGCATTCTCTATTTTTATGCCGCCAACTTTATTAGGTGTGCGTAAAACAAAAGATGGTTTTCAATTCCGCTTTCTTCCGAAACTTTTCTCTAAAGAAGACGATGAATCGGATGAGTCACAAGTAATGAGCGACGAGCCACAAGCGACAGGAGTAAGTGAGACCGAATATCGTATTGGACTTATTCCGTTCGGCGGTTTTGTAAAAATGCTGGGCCAGGATGATACCAGTCCGGTCAAATCCAGCGAAGATCCGCGTTCGTTTGCGAATAAGCCGGTCAGAACACGTATTGCAGTTATAGCTGCCGGTGTCACTTTCAACGTTATCAGTGCCGTTATCATTTTTATGATAGTTTTTCTGATTGGAATAAACCTGCCGCCGGCGGTAGTTGGTAAATTGGTGCCAAATTCACCCGCGGCACTGGCGGGACTGAAGCGAGGCGACGAAGTAATTGAGATAGCCGGTAAAAGTAAGGACCTTGACTTCAGTAATATCCTGATAGCAGCCGCTCTGTCGAGTAAAGACGAAAAAGTTCCACTAAGAGTGAGGCACACGGATGGCTCTGAAGAAGATTTTGTACTTGTAGCGGAACAACGACCGGGAAAGCCAATGAAAGATTTTGGTATCGATCTACCTCCGGATTTGACCATAGCAGAGGTTTCAGATGTCAATGCATTACTTGAAAAAACAGGCTTGATGCCCGGCGACCGTATAAAAGCTGTTAATGGCAGGGATGTGCAAAACTATTGGGAATTGGAAGAAATTGTAGAAAATGCTCTTGTCCCTGAAGCAACCTTGTTGGCTGAGCGGACTAATAAAGCCGGAGAATTGCACTTAGTTGAAAGCAAAATTAAGCTGGAGTTGACACCGTCAGGCACCGGTCACATATATTCTATGGTGCCGCGGTTTAGACTGGAAGATTTTACGGTAACAGAATCGACCTGGATAAAAATCACTGCTAAGACGCGTCGGCTATTAGAAAGGATTGGCATTAAAAAACAGTTGGAGGAGAAACCTTTTTTACAAAGTGATGATATTATTTTGAGTGTCGGTAAAGTTAAATGCCCTTCAAGTGAGGAGTTCAGTGATACGGTAAAAAAATATGAGGATAACGAATTGCCGATAAATGTGCTGCGAACAGACGCCAATGGAGTTGAAAGGCAGCATACGATTAATGTTAAACTAAAGCGAGACCCGGAGACTAACGAAGCAAGAATCGGAATTATGTATTTCAGGATGTTCGATTTTAAGCATCCTGTTGTCGCACAAACTATCGCTGTGGAGGGTGGTCCGCCTAAGCTGGAGATTCCGCGAGGTGCCGTGATTACGGCAGTCGACGGTAAAAAAGTGTCAAACTTTTACGATATAATCAGCAAGATACGCCAGCATACCGGTGAACGCGTCAAGATTGATTATCTTGACGGGCAAACGCCAAACAGTGTTGTTTTGGATGTATCAGGTTACAAAAATACTGTTACCTTCAAATCTACTTTTGCCGAATACATTCCTCTTAAGCCTCTGGAAATCCCCTACAGGGCGACTGGGCCGATACAAGCAGTTGCAATGGGATATAGAAGGACTATTATGTTCATTGCCCAGACATACTTGACAATAAAGCGCCTGATCGGCGGGGTTGTCAGCCCCAAGCACCTTATGGGGCCCGTCGGAATTTTAGCGTTTAGTTATCGCATTGTTGCCGAGCAGCCGTTGGTTGATTACATTTATCTTCTTGGACTTATAAGCGCGGCGATCGCTGTTTTTAATCTACTGCCGCTTCCACCTCTCGACGGAGGTCTGATTGCTCTTCTGCTGATAGAGAAAATCAAAGGTTCGGCGTTGAGTGAGCGAGTTCAGGGGGCAATAGCTTACACCGGCTGGGCGATTATAGGGACTCTTATTCTTTACGTGACATTTAACGATATTGTAAGGAACTTTTTTAGCTGAGTAATTAAGAATGGACTTTTTCATAACCAGAGAAAGGTTCGTCCTTGCCGAATACGGTGAAGACGCAATTGGAGAGGTTACAAATGCTATCAAATCAAAACACCAGCGAAACGCTTGGATTCGACAAGCTCACCACAAGGAACAAAACAGACAGCCGCGCTTATGAGTTAGTCAAGGGAGAACGCCAAAGGATGCAAAGCAGCGAGGAATATCACAAAAATATATTCAGTGCCCTCGAAGAAGCAGACTTTGAAGTCTATCGCCTGATAACAAAAGAATACGAGAGGCGGCAAAACACGCTGCAGCTTATCGCCGCGGAGAATCAGTGCTCAATGGCCGTTTTAGCGGCACTCGGCTCGGTATTACAGAACAAAACAGCCGAGGGTTTTTCGAAAGCCAGACTGCATGGCGGCTGCCACGTTGTTGACGAGATAGAAGACCTGGCAGTGGCCCGAGCCAAAGAGGCCTTTGGCGCGCAGTATGCAAATGTTCAGCCGCATTCCGGCACCGCAGCCAATCAAATCGTCCTTACAGCATTGCTGCAAAGCGGCGATAGGATACTCAGTCTCGCACTGGAACAGGGGGGGCATTTTTCACATGGGTCGAAGGTTTCCTTTACCGGAAAATTCTTCAATGTAGAACATTACTGCGTTGACAGAGAAACCTTCCTTCTGGACTGCGAGACAATTAGAGAGCAGGCAATAAAATTCAAGCCGAGACTGATAATATGCGGTACAAGTGTCTATTCGAGGACTGTAGATTTTAAGAGATTCAGAGAAATTGCAGATGAGGTTGGAGCCTATCTTTTGGCCGATATTTCACACATATCCGGTTTAGTGATAGCAGGTGCTCATCCTTCACCTGTTGATTATGCGCACTTTACTACTACAAGCACTTATAAATCCGGAGGTCCTCGCGGCGGCCTGATTTTGATGGGCAAAAACTACGAGGGACGAGCGACGAAATTGTGGGAGCATATTCAGAATGCAACTTTCCCGGGTGTACAGGGGACACCTTATCTGAACAACATAGCAGCTAAAGCCGTTTTTCTAAAAGAAACACGTTCGGACGAATACAAAGCCAGGCAATTTAAAATCATAGAAAACGCCAAAAGCCTCGCCAAGAGCTTATTAGATTTGGGACACGATGTGGTAACCGGAGGAACAGATAACCACATGATTCTGCTAAATGTGGCTACTTTGAGGAAGGGCTTGACGGGCGTTGTAGCTCAAAGATGTCTTGAACAGTGTGGCATAGTTGTCGATAAAATAGGCCTGCCCTACGACGAGAAAGGCTTTGAGGTTGGCAGCGGCATCAGGATAGGCACGCCTGTTGTCACAGGAAATGGGATGGGGACAACAGAAATGGAGAGCATATCAGCGTTAATTGACACCATCCTGCGGAAAATAGAAATAATAAGCGACAGCGAATACAAAATAGATGAATCCTTCCGCAGCGAGATTGCAGATAAAGTAAAGCAATTGTGCAACAGGTTCATTTTGTGTTAGAAGGCTCTTAACGATTTTTTAACGGCGCCATGTCGCCAACTGAGGAGTATAAACGTATCCTGCTCAGGAACGATTCTATAAATAGTAATAACCTCGTATGTTGGCAAAGCCTCGCTGACATACATTGCTCTGTTCGGTCCAAATCCCAAAGCTAAAACATGAGGACCTGACACGACCGGTCTGGCAAATTCTGTAGCTGTACCATCTGGAGCGATCCGCCATACGGTGTCCCACTGATCAAAGCTCGGCATATCCAGTACGAAAAGGTCTACGCCGTATAAGGCTAATGTTCCAATGAGAGTAGCTATGATAATTATGCAGCTTTGCGTGTTTCCGCCTGCGATGCCCGGCCTGCTTAAGGCGGGTTTATTTTTATCCCGGGGTAATCAAAAGTGTATGCCGAATTTCCTATCTATAGCGCGTTTATTTTGTCGGAGGAGTATTATGTAACTTCGGTCTTAAATAAAAAAAGCCACACATAAAGGTGGCTTTTTTTATTAATCTTGATTATCCGGCTTTTAGAAGCCATCAACATCATCATCGTTATCGTCTATGGCTTCATCCAGAGACTGATCTTCGCCAAAGTTGGATTCTCTCGGATGGGCATTTTCATAGACTTCTTTTAGTCTTCGCGTCGTAAGATGCGTGTAAACCTGCGTCGTGGATAACGACTGATGGCCGAGCAGCTCCTGAACGCTCCTTAAATCCGCACCATTATTTAACATGTGCGTTGCAAAGCTGTGTCGCAAAGTATGTGGGCTGATTGACGAATCCAGCCCGGCCATCTTAAGATATTTATCCATCTTGCGACGGACGCTGCGGGTGCTTAGCCGTCGGCCGTGTTTGTTTACAAACAAAACTTTCATATCGAAGTTGCTGTTATTTTGTGCTCGTTTATTTCTAAATTCCATGTAGTGCTGAATAATTTGCAGGGCTGACGAGCTAATCGGTGAAATTCTTTCCTTTTTGCCCTTGCCTCGGACATGTACTACCTCACCTAAAAAGTCTACGTCGTCCATATTCAACGCCACAAGCTCACTGACCCTTATGCCCGTACTATAAAGCGTCTCTAAAATAGCTCTGTCTCTTGCGCCCAGCCAGTTATCCATAGGTGGTGTCTCAAGCAGCCTTTTTACTTCCTCGTACTCAAGAAACTTTGGCAGCTTCTTCTCCTGCTTAGGCGTTCTGATTGAGGTTACCGGACTTGAACCAAGCCTGTTCGTCTTGACAACAAACTTATAAAAGCTCCGCAAGGTTGCAAGCTTGCGGGCTATAGTGGCTTTTGAATATTGCTTTTCAGTGAGAAAGGCAAGATACGACCTGACGTCGTTTATCTGCACCGAAAGGAGTAGCTGGTCAAGCTGAACAGCAGTTTCAGTCTCTACCGCTACAGCTACGCCGCCGTGTGAGTGCGATAACGAAACCGGCTCATCTGTTAATCCCGACTTGTCGGGATCGGAGGCTCCAAATAGAAATTCACTGAATTGGCACAGATCCGCACCATAACACTTTGCCGTGTGCACAGAAAACCTTTTTTCAAATTTCAGGTAATTCAGGAATTCATGGATAATTGCACTATCTACTTCCATAATCTACCTACCTATCTAAACTCGCGTCTTAATTTCATGATTATTTGCCAAACACTTTATAAAACTGAGATAATCACATAGAATATATCTTCATGTGAATTTACACATGTCCACATTCTCGTGCAAAAGGTCGTCTGCCCGGCTAATAAGCGTCTGTGTCAGTTTAAAACTCAACACCGCTGCATCAAACCAATCGAAATCCGTCCGCTTATCTCGTGCCTGTTCAATCAGAGCATCTAAAAGCTCACCTTCACGTCCATCCTCGTAACGAAAGATGAACCTCTGCCCTGCTTTATTTAAAACCAGTTGTCGGCTCTTTTTTTTCATTGTCACAGACTGCTTTAGTGTACCCAAAATTTATTTGAAATATTGACCGTCAGCCGGCCTGCATCAAATACCTATATTTATTATCGGTTCAAAAACCTTCTTCTAAAATCAAGCTTTTAATTTTTTTTGCCAAAAGGCGATAAAATCGTGGCTTTTAAAAACGTCACAAGGCTTTTATCGGCCAATAAGTGTCCTGTCTTTACAAATTGAATGGGAATGTTAACAGAATGGAGTCAAATTTTTGATAAATTATTGCAAAATGATAAAATCCCGCCTCAATCGTCTGGTGCAGGATTTGCCTTGAAAAAAATTGTTCCGTCTTTTTCTTCGGAATCAATAACGCCTTGCCCTTTAAGGCCGGCGATATATTTTAACGCCTCGTTGAGGTTGATATCCAGACCTCGGGATACATCTTCAAGTGTGCAAGGTCTGCGTTTCAGCATTGATAGCACGTCTTCGGCTTTGCTCTCAAAGTACACGTCATGGTGACGAGGCATAAAATCAGCGACAACTTCACATTTTTCTCCCAGCAGGCCGGCTATCGACTTCAGCTTCTCAGCGTTCACACTTTTAATGTTCGGCTCAGCCGTAGGCCGCACGGCAGTATTAAGCTGCACTTTATCGGGACAAATGCGCCCTATAGCACTTTTGATTTTAGCAATCTGCTCTGAATCGGTATTAAGTCCCTCGACAAAAAATACCTCAAGCCATATCTGACCGGCGTATTCATTCCTAAACGCACACAATCCCGAAATGAGCTTTTCAATGCTAATATCAGTATGAGGACGATTTATTCTCTGGAAAGCTCGCTGGTCACCAGCATCAAGCGAAGGCAGAACCACATCAGCTTTTGCACAATCCGCTCGAACGTCTGGTCTATAGAGCAATGTGCCGTTGGTTATTACTGCGACGGGAATATTGGTAATTTTTTTAATGCCATCAATAAGCTCACCGAGTCGAGAATGTAAGGTCGGTTCGCCAGAGCCGCTAATAGTAATGAAATCCGCTTTAAGTCCCCCAGCTAATCGCTCCTTAAGCTCAGCTAAAACAGCCTCAATATCAGTATAGTTTTTGCGTTCAATTGTCTTTTCCGCCGTTCTGCCGATCTGACAATATACACAGTCCAGAGTGCAGACCTTAGCCGGTACAATATCAACACCAAGGCTTCGCCCCAACCTGCGCGAAGGCACCGGCCCATATAAATATTTGGTTTGATTAGTTACTTTTTTACCCATGTACGATCTGAAATATTTCTTTGCATACTCTGAGCAGATCTTCGAGCCAGTCTATCGGCATAATGCTGGCGGCATCTGACTTTGCTTTTCCCGGTTTAGTATGGACCTCGATAAAAAGTCCATTGGCACCGGCGGCAACCGCCGCTTTTGCCAATATGGGAGCCATTTCACGTTGGCCTCCACTGGCCTGGCCCAGCCCGCCGGGCTGCTGGGTGCTGTGCGTTACATCAAAGACGACCGGATAGCCAAACTTTTTCATGGCCTCAATGGCCGTCATATCATTGACCAGCCGATTATATCCGAAAAACGTGCCCCGCTCGGTTAGCATAATCTTTTCATTTTTGCAGGCACGAATCTTCTCGACCACGTTCTTCATCTCGCCGGGTGAGAGGAATTGGCCTTTCTTAATATTGACAGGCTTGCCCGTTCGCCCACAGGCACAAATCAAATCCGTCTGCCTGCACAGAAAAGCAGGAATTTGAACACAATCAACAATCTTTCCAGCATCTTCAGCTTGCCCCGGCTCATGAACATCGGTCATAACGGCCAGCCCGGTTTCCCGGCGTACCGCCGCCAGAATCTGCAAACCCTTCTCTAAACCGGGCCCACGAAAGCTGGAGATGCTGCTGCGATTGGCCTTATCGAAACTGGCCTTGAAAATTATTCCTATGTCGGTCCTGCGGCCAATATCAACCAGTCTCTTGGCAATATCGAGGCAATTAGTCTTACTCTCGATAACACAAGGCCCAGCCATAACAAACATAGGAGCAGCCAAACCTACCTCAATGTTGCCGATTTTGAAATTCATTTTATTCCTACCCCGCTTCAAAGGTAAGGTATGCCGTGCATACCGTTCTATTGTCTTTGAACTATCCTATTGCTCTTTTAATTCTTGTTCTTATCCCTGCCGGCTTAGCCCCCATCGGAACCATCACATTGACCGCCTGGGGTATAACATTTATTTGTACTGGCAGTGCCGGACCTGGGTCGCCGTCGATTTCGGTCTTTATACGAGCACTATTAGAGCTTATAGAGATGTTTTCGCCCTGGCGATAAATAACATCGCTGCTATAGGCGTGCTGCTTTAAGGCTGTCGCAAGCGAATGCTTTACCAAATGTAATCGAGAAGCACATTTGTAAATACATACATCCAGCAGGCCATCGCCGAAATCGGCGTAATGCAGAATTTGCAGGCCCACGGCATATCTTGAAATATTCCCGACAAAAACTAATCCGGGACCGTCAAAAACTTCTTCACCGTCAATTTCCACCTTTACTGTGTCGAATTTATAATTCCAGAATGTTCTCCAAATCGGCTGGAAATAATCAAAGTAATTAATGTGTCCCTTTCGCTGGTCGCTGACACGCTCAACCACCTGACCGTCAAATCCGAAACCTGCTATGGAAGTAAAACACTTGCCGTTTACACTGCCCAGGTCCAAAGGCCGAACGAAACCAGCTTCAAATACTTTGATTATGGTTTTTAATTTTTCATCAAAACCCAGCTCATTAGCAAGCAAGTTTTCTGTTCCGCACGGCACCACTAACAATGTTTTGGTACTGCCTTCCAGGCCGTGTGCAACCTCTCTAACAGTGCCGTCTCCGCCGACAACAACAGCCATCGCGCAGTCATAATCAACCGCTGCATCAGTGGCCAAGTCGCAGGCATGCTTCAGGCAGGTAGTCAAGCTCACCCTGACATCAAAGCCTTTTTCAACGAGATATTGTTGAAATTGGCGTCCGGTTAATTTGCTGCTGCTTGCACCGGCTTTGGGATTCACAATATAAGCGATATAACCATCGTCAGGTTTCATTTCGTCTCTCGTCCCTCGTCGGTGCGTAGCTTATGCTCCATTAAACCTGCATAGCTTTCCGGGATGTGCTGCAGGTTCGCCAGGGCCAATTCATTTTGTACATCGCTGATTTTTTCATCTTCCGGCCCTTCTATTTCCACAAATTCACCTAACAACGGCACCTCATCCAATGCCACAAGACAGTCACGATATCGCCAGGTTTTACGTTTTTTTTCTACAACCAATACCCTGTTATATCCCAGAGCAATAAGCATCTTCTCAATCGAATCGGGGTCTTTGATTTCTATGTCGATTTCCTGTCTCTTTTTGAACTGATTTTTTTCCTTGGCACTTTTATAAGTTAAAAAAAACCTGTCACTGTCACCAACCACCTCCCGGCGCAGCCGAAGACACCTGTCGGTTTTAGTCAATGTCCTGTCCCCATCATCGAAATAGCAATCTTTCTGTAACTGCTCTGCCAAAAATTCAGCACCAAGCTCGACCAACCTGTGTTTTACTTTCTCCAGTGATTCAACCTTTAGCTTTGCTTCGATTTCGATATTCATCGTTTAATTACGTAATTCAAGCCAGCCCGGTTTATAGCCCGTCCTTTATCGTGTCCAGCCGTTTTTGTGCTTCCCCCTCTATATCTTCGGTATTAAAAAACTTGCTCAGTTCTTCGCAGGGATACTTATCACAATATGCACAATTCTCAAGACCCTTTTCACTCGCGCATTTCCTTATCCGGCACTTCTGACAGTTGAAATACAATCTTCCGCTTTGTGCCTTGCACCCGTCGCAGTCGTTAATGTCCTCTACCCGGAGTTCTTCGCCGAGGTATTTCTTGATAGCGATGGTAATCTGCTCCTTCATTTGCCTTTGTTTCTCAGTGTTTTTCTCTCTCGTTGCCAGGTAAATGGGGCACTTGACACAATTTAATCCACAATAAGCAATCATTTCCGATGCCATCTTTTCATCTGCTCCTTTTCTGGACTGATTATTACAGCCGATAAGACAAAGACCTCCCAGTGCCAGTCCTGCTGCCGCGCCTGCCCCACGCATAAGAAAGCATCTTCTGCTGCATCCACCGTTCATGGCAATTACTCCTTCTAAACGACAATATTCACTAACCGTGACTTGATAACGATAACTTTCTTTGGACTTTTACCATTTATAGCAGCCACTACCTTCTCGCTGGCAAGTGCTTTTTGTTTGATATGCTCTTCATCTGCGTCAGCAGCAATAACTATCCTGTCTTTTATTTTACCATTAACCTGAATAGCTAACTCAATTTCTTTTTCTTTGATAAGCTCCTTGTCATATTCAGGCCACGGCTCATAAGCCAAACTTTCAGAATGACCTAATCTCTGCCAGATCTCTTCAGCTATATGCGGTGCAAAAGGAGCAAGAATCAGAACGAATTTTTCAACCACCGATTTGGGCCTGTCATCTTGCTTGATTAAGTGATTTGCAAAAATCATCATCGCGCTAATCGCTGTATTAAAGTTAAATGTCTCAATATCATCACCAACTTTTTTGACAGTTTGATTCAATAGTCTTAGCGTCGCTTCATCTGCCTGCGATTCTTTTACTGCTTCGACAAGCTCGCCTGTTTTTTCATTAACAATCGTCCGCCATGTTTTCTGCAGGAACCGATATACACCCTGCACGCCCTGCGTACTCCAGGGCTTCATCGCCTCCAAAGGACCCATAAACATTTCATAAAGCCGCGTTGAATCGGCTCCGAAACCAGAGACCACCTTATCAGGATTGACTACATTACCGCGGGACTTGCTCATCTTCTGGCCGTCCTCGCCCAGAATCATTCCTTGATTAATTAGCTTGGCAAACGGCTCTTTCGTGCTTGTCTTGCCGAGGTCATAGAGAAACTTATGCCAGAATCGCGAATATAAAAGGTGCAGCACTGCGTGCTCAGCTCCGCCGATATACAAATCCACAGGCATCCAGTATTCTTCTTTTTTCGAGTCCCAACCCTGCTGGGTATTTTTGGGATCGATATATCGCAGATAGTACCAGCAACTGCCGGCCCACTGCGGCATAGTATTTGTTTCGCGCTTGGCTTTTGAGCCATCGGGCAATGTCACGTCCACCCAATCATTGATATTGGCTAACGGCGATTCTCCTGTTCCCGGCGGCTTATAATTTTCAACCTTTGGAAGCTCTAAAGGTAAATCTTCTTCGCAAAGCCCTGTCACGCGACCATCTTCGGTATGCAAAATCGGGAACGGCTCACCCCAGTAACGCTGCCGGCTGAAGAGCCAGTCTCGCAGCTTATAATTTACAGCCTTTCTGCCTAAGCCTTTTTGCTCAAGCCAATCTGTGATTTGCTCTTTGAACTCGACCGTCGGCAGACCGTCAAACTGCCCGCTATTGATTGACTTACCTTCACCAACAAAACACAATTTGCCCTGCTTGACAAGCTCTGCCTGTTCTTCTTCGGGTGGTTCAACAACCGGGACAATCGGCAGGCCAAATTTAGTGGCGAACTCAAAGTCACGGTCATCATGGGCCGGCACCGCCATAATTGCGCCTGTGCCATAACTAATCAAAACGTAGTCACTTACCCAGATTGGAATCTTTTGGCCATTGACCGGATTTATTGCAGAAGCACCTATGGGTTCACCTGTTTTCTCTTTGGCCAAGTCAGTCCTATCCAGATCGCTTTTGCGTGCAGCTTCTTCGCGGTATTTTTGAACAGCTTCTTTTCTATCCTCACTTATGATCCTGTCTACAAGCGGGTGTTCAGGCGCCATTACCATATAGGTTGCACCAAACAATGTATCGGGTCGTGTCGTGAAAACTCGAATGTTTTCATTGAAACCATCGACCTTGAAATCGACATCAGCACCGATGCTTTTACCGATCCAGTCCTGTTGCAGTTTTTTTATCGACTCCGGCCAATCGACCTCCTTCAAATCTTCGAGCAGTCTCTCAGCGTATTTCGTTATTCGCAGCATCCACTGTCGCATCGGCTTTCTAATTACCGGATGGCCGCCGCGCTCACTAAGTCCGCCCACTATTTCTTCATTTGCCAGAACCGTTCCCAGTGCCGGACACCAATTAACCGGAACGTCGGCCTCATAAGCCAGCCGATGGTCGTCTATATACTTTTGCTTTTCAGATTCGCTTAAATCGCCAGGAATCGGTAATTGCTCAATCGGCTTGGCCTTCTGCTCGGTTTCGTCAAAATAACTATTGAAGAATTTCAGAAATATCCATTGTGTCCATTTGTAGTAATTTGGGTCTGTAGTATTAACTTCTCGGTCCCAGTCATAGCTAAGGCCCAGGGACTTGATTTGCTGACGCATCCTGTCTACATTTTTTTGTGTTGTTTCCGCAGGGTGCGTGCCGGTCTCAATAGCATACTGCTCGGCAGGCAAACCAAACGCATCCCAGCCCATAGGATGCAGCACATTAAAACCTTTCATCCGTTTATACCGGGTTACTATATCGCTTGCAGTATAACCTTCCGGATGGCCAACGTGCAGACCCGCGGCACTGGGATAGGGAAACATATCCAGCACATAATATTTCGGCTTGGACCGGTCGCAGTCCCTTGCTCTGAAAGTTTTATTCTCCTGCCAAAACTTTTGCCATTTCTTCTCAATCTCGCCAAAGTTATAAAGACCTTTCTGAGAACACATCTACACTTCACACTCCTTTAATTGGTAACTTCAACTATGCCGACGGTAGTTTAAACCACCGGTAAAACGCGGAGTCTTCACCGCCAATTATCAATTGTTAAAACACAATAAAACAAAAACCTTAGAAAATCCACTAAATTTCTTTCTCAATCTGCTATCAGGAACTTAGAGAGATTGCGATTGCACGATCGCGTATAAAAGATGTCCCTCCGCCCCCCACCAAAGATGGACCCACAAACGCCAAATGCAGGTCTATATATGCTAAGAATAATAGGTATCAGCCGGCAAATATATCCATTATTGGGAAATGGTTGCAAATGGATTTGCATACAACAGCCGTTCCGATGCCACAAGCGCAAACACGTCTATGGAACAATCGGCGATGATATCATTTGCCAACGACAATTTATAAATTGAAAATGCTGCGTCACTGATATCGTAAACTCCCAGATTGTTACTGCTGGCAATGCGGACCAAGCACTGATTAGCATCAACCATCGGCACAAGCCAATCGTATTGTCCGGAATTGCCTACGTTTGGCGGGTAAACGCCAGACCATGTTTTGCCATCATCTATAGAGAATTCCACCAGAACATCGTTAGAGACTGCCTGACTTTCCCATTTGATAGTATAAGTGCTGCCGGCCGTAAGTATCTCCAAGCCGTTCGGTTGTAATAAAATGATAGACGAAGGCACAGGTACAACATTACGCAGGGTGTTAAAATCCTGCGTGCCCCAACGATTCGGTGCCCCAAATGTAGAAAAATCTTTGCCATCATCGTAGTTGTTTGAATCGGCCATTATAGAATCGCTTGGGTCAGCTTCAAGTCTAAATATATCTGTATTGCCGATTCCGCTTGTAGGGCTGATACCTTCACCGGCAGGGCCGAATATAATAGTACCGCCAGAGTTTCTTATTCTAAGCTGCCAATTACTGCTGCTGACGGGAAAATCAGAATTTTCAATATATAGTCCGTCGGCATCATTACTCGCCTGAACATTTATCCACCAGTCGCCTGCAGCAGGATCGTAACTCACATCGCTTTCCACATCTTCGGATACGGTGATAATGGTGCCGCTTCGCAAATCGGACCAAATGCCATGATTCGTTAGGTCCAAAGTTTCATCAAGCAAACCATTGTTGTAGATATCAAGCTTCCACCTCAGCATATCCAGATGATCGGTAATTACGACCAGTTCGAACCAGTCACCGCCATTACCCTGTATGCGACCAAAGTAGCTATCAGAGGCACGGCCGCCATCATCATCTACCGCTGAATCTCCCCCATTAAGAAAGTTGGTGCTACTCACAGCGTTATACTCGTTGAGGATAACATCAGCCCCGAAAATATTTCCTGGAAAACTGAGGATTAAACAAACCATCAAAAATTTTTTAATTCTGAACATTTTTCATCATACTTTCTTTTAATTAACTATTGTTCATAAAAGTGTTATCTGATATACACCGTAAAAATTAAATACACTGAAAAGTAACTAATTATGGAATCAGCGGGCAACGGTTTTTTTGTCAACAATCTTCGTAGTTTGCCACATTCCGTCGGGGCGTACTTTGAGGACACCGGTATCCCGATAAAAGTTTAGAGTGGCGATAGCATAATTTACCAACGCCTTTATGGCTTCATTTTGCGCTTCAAATAAGCTATCCTGCGCATCCAGAACCCGGCGGCTGCTGGCGCGTCCATATTGCATCAGCAAGGAAGTCTTTCTATAGCGTTCGGAAGCTACCGAAGCAGCCTCTGACTGAAGTTTGATACGCTCCACTGCTTCTGCAAAATCCCGGTATGCCTGACGGACTTCGAGCTTGATTGTATCTGCAGCTAAATCGTATTCCCGCTGTCGCTGGTTCAGTGTAATAAGAGCTTTTCGATAAATATTCTGTTCAGCCACACGGTCCAATCGCCAATTAAGGTCGAGATCTAAATTATAGTCCTCGGCAGACTGCATGGTTTGTCGGTTGCCCTGCTTCGGAGAAGCAATGTTGGTCATTCCTGTAACGCTCAAGTCAGCTCGAAGGGCATCTGCTGCTACATAGACCTTACGCTGCGCATCGAGAACAACATCGGCGCTGTTAGCAAGGTCAAGACGTCTAAACAATGCCGTCTCTACAGCATTACCTTCATCAAAATCCAGATTGCGGATATCTTTGGTTTTTAGCTCCTGGAGCACACCTTCATCCAGCCTAAACGCCGCCGTGGTTGGCACGCCAAGTGTTATCTTGAATAAATCCAACAGCAGCTCATATTCTTTCTTGGATTGAATATATATATCTCTGGTCTTCAACATCTCCTGTCGTACTCTATCAAGCTCAAATTTGGGCAAACGCCCGACATTAACTAATTTCTCAACATGATTTTTTAATCCGGCAAGAGCATTGTAGTTCGCTTCTGCGTTGTTAGCCAGCTCGTACAGTTCCAGCACCTGGTAGTATTGTGTGATGACAGAAACCACAAACATCCTGCGAAAACGATTGAAAGAGCGTATCTGGTAAAGTGTGTCCCGCTCCGCCTGCGTGAGATTCTCCAATACAACTTTCGGGTCTCTGCCGCGAAGTAAAGGTTGAACCACAGATGCAGTCAAAATAGAAGTAAGCCCCCCCTCCATATTACCGGTGAGCACTTCAAGCCAGGCAGATGAAATTTTAGCACTTATTTGTGTACCTGTTGCCAGCAGCCTGTTAAAACCCCAATTTGACTCGACTCCCAAGACCTCATCATTCCAGTCGGCATCGTATCCGCCGCTCGGTCCACCAAAATACTGTGTTTCAAACTGATGACGGGCCAATCTGAAATCCAATGCTGTTGTGTACAAAGTTTCCTTCTGCAATTGATAATCACGATTGTGTGCTGTTGCCATAGCTGCCGCTTGTGAAAGGCTCAACACACTGCCGGCAGGTATAGTCTTAGATATTTGAATATCATCAGGCGATGAAGGCACATCGCTGATTCTATAGTTAGCTTTGGTGCCGAATTCTTCCTTCCATTTCTGGTCAATGATACCATAGACTTGCTCATCCGCCTCGACTTTATAATTATGCTTGGCACAGCCTGATAAACAAAAGAGGACAGAAAGCAGAAGACAGAAAACAGAAGACGGAAGACGGAAAGAAGAGATTCTGCCCTCTGTCCTCTGTCCTCTGTCCTCTGTATTCTGTCTTCTGTTTACAGTGTTCGTATTCCGATCCTCTCACCGACAATCAACTGCATTTGAGGAGGTGCTTTAATCACGAATGGCCGACCCCACTCCGGGACGTTTGGATTTCGCCATAATTGTTGGGGCATTTGCTCCATGGTCGGTCCAATACGTAGTACCTGGGACTGCACCACCTGTGCTTTGCTCCGGTCTTGGGGGAGCTCTATCAGCTCTACGGCCATTCCCTCATGTATTAGATTGAGCTGGTTCTCCCTTGCATAAGCAATAATCTGTGTAGGCTTGCGCTCCGCTATTGTTAGTATGGGGTCGCCGGCTAAAACAACCTCACCCGGCCTGCCCAAAATCCCCTCACCCTGTCGCCGCAAAGCAACGTTGTTGGCGTTGGCCTGAATCTGGATGACAATACCATCGGCTGGTGCTTTAACCACCAATGAATTTCGCTGTACCAGTGATTGCTCCAGCAGCTTTTCCTGCACTTTTGCAGCTTTGCGTATCACCTCGAGGGTACTATCTACCGATGGGTGCTGCAATTGCCGCTGGGCAAACTCGCGGAGCCTGTGCTGGGCCTGCTCCAAGTTAATATTGGCCTGCTCCAACGAATGCTCATTCTCTTCTATTTTCTTTGCCAGGCTGTTGTATTGGGCCTTTACTCTATCCAATTCATAAGGAACAACAGCATCCTGTTCGACAAGCTCCTGGAGTATCTTGCCCTCCATAGCTAAATCTTCCAGGGTGATCCGGTCAGATGCGATCAAAACTCTTAATTCCAGTATGCGGAGCCTCGCGTTTTCCACATCCACAAAAAACCGCCTCTGATCCCCTATATGTGTGGTTTCTTGATTTACAGCCTCGGCAAGCAACTGCTCCTGTGTGGGAATTAATTGGGCCAACAGGTGCTCTATTTCAGCGGAAATGGTGGTAATTTGAGCCTTTATGAACTCGTCATCGAGTGTAGCCAGCGTCTGTCCCTTGGTAACTTCATCAAACAAATCGACGCAGACAATTTTCAACTGGCCGTCACATGGAGCAGAGACCTCATGAACTCTACCTTGAACTATACCTAAGACTTCAAAACGT
>Ga0315533_1001119_pt1 | contig 21049 bp, 15 predicted proteins | sample SalMarSW160130MG_FD_203081 | JGI IMG/M metagenome (GOLD analysis project Ga0315533, IMG submission 203081) | Salt marsh sediment microbial communities from the Plum Island Ecosystem LTER, Massachusetts, United States - Salt Marsh Sediment SW1601-30 ... | reverse complement strand
CACCCTCGTTAGACATGCCCCCGGTGAAGCTGGGGCCAAAGGCCCAGGTAGGCAGAAGCCTTGTCAGCAATGGTTGCATCGTAAACGGCAGCGTATTTAATTCGGTGCTTTCTCCCCATGTTTATGTAGAGGCAGGAGCTCAAGTGATAGACTCCATTGTTTTTGATGATACCATTATTGCCAAAGATGCTGTTGTCCACCGCTCCATCATTGACAAGGAATGCTATATCGCCCAAGGATGCTGCATTGGCTATGGCGATGACTATGTTCCGAATAAGGACGAACCCTTATACCTAAATTGTGGCATCACTGTAGTGGGCAAAGGAGCAAGGTTGCCCCCAGGGTTGAAAGTCGGGCGAAACTGCAAGATCGATTCCGAGGTCCAGGAGAGCAACTTCTCTACCCTCTTTATTCCCAGTGGTAGTTCCGTCGCAGGCGGAGAAAACATTCTCCAAGCCCGATTTCAATAATGAGAATTTTGTTTATCGCCTCTGAGGCTTTCCCTTTAGCTAAAGTAGGAGGGTTGGCAGATGTCACAAGTTCCCTGGCTATAACCCTCCGAGACTTGGGACATGAGCCATGTTTGATATTGCCCAAATACGGTAGCATAAAGGCCCCCATCCAGGAGATTCAAGGGAAAAGTTTTGCTGTCAGCCTCATGGGACATTCTGAGCCAGCCACCTTGAAAAAGACCATGCTAAAGGGAAGGATACCAGTATACTTGGTGGAAAACCAGCGTTACTTTGGAACAGAAGAAATCTATACCCAGGACGAATTAGACCGCTTCCTTTTTTTTTCGCTAAGCATCCCCAGCATCATTTCTCAGCTTGCTTTTCGCCCCGATATTATTCATTGCCATGATTGGCATACTTCCTTAGTCCCCTTGGGGCTTAAAAAAGCAAAGATAGCACTGCCATGTATATTCACCATCCACAATTTGGCTTACCAGGGTTCCTTTGACCAGGAATTTTTCCAGCGCTCCGGGCTTTCTTCTGTATGGCAGGAATATATCCCAGTTGGCGCTCCCAGGCCATCGCTAAACTTCATGAGCCAGGGAATTCTTCTGGCCGACATTGTGACCACGGTTAGCCCTAGCTATGCCTCAGAGATACTGACATCGCAATATGGTGATGGCCTGGAGCAATTGCTAAGCTATCGGCGGGATGAGCTTTATGGCATAGTTAATGGCATCGATTATGATGAATATAACCCGGCTACCGATCCCTATCTGGAAAGGAACTATGATTTCACCACGATAGAAAGAAGGGTTGATAATAAACTCGCCTTGCAAAGAAAGGGCGGGCTGCCGCAAAACCCTGACATCCCTTTGTTCGGCATGGTGTCTCGTCTTGAGGAGCAGAAGGGGATTGATTTGCTGCTCCAAGTTATAGACCCGTTTATTACAGAAACAAGAGCACAACTGGTTATCCTTGGTGAGGGAAGAGAGCATTACCATAAATTGCTTGCCGAGGCAGCGCTAAAGTACCCAGATCGCCTCTCAGCATTCATTGACTATGATGAACGATTGGCCCGTCTTATTTACAGCGGCGGCGACATGTTCCTCATGCCCTCGCGTTTTGAGCCCTGTGGATTGGGGCAACTCATAGCCATGCGATATGGTGCTATCCCTGTGGTGCGACATACCGGGGGGCTGGCTGATACAGTGAAAGATGTGACTCAAGCAAACGGGAATGGCTTTGTGTTTCAAAATTACACCGGCATAGAAATGGTGGAGGCGATAAAAAGAGCAGTGGAGGGCTTTTATCACTGGGCTGAATGGCAAAACCTGATGAGACGCAATATGAAACTAGATTTCTCTTGGAAAGCCTCGGCTAGAAAATACGAAGAGATTTATCTGCGAGCGCGAAATATGTCTCAGGCTTACTAGGCATAACCACCAGCTTGCAAACTATTCTCCTTTGTTTTGCTTGAGCTTGTTGTCAAGCTTGTTTTTTCTCTTTCCCATCATGATAAGTAGAAATCCAATGCCTGAAGTTGACCATCTTTGCATATGTTCATTGACAGACGCATACGAATAAGGCACAATTTTTCTTTGAAATAGAATGGTGACGGAGCAATAAGGCGAGGCTACAGGACTATGGAAGGACCGACAGGCCAAATACGGGTAATCATTGAAGGGCTAAAGCCTGAAATCGACGGCGGCCACTTCCCTATCAAGCGAGTTATTGGCGAGAGGGTAGTCGTGGAAGCCGACATCTTTGCCGATGGCTATGATGCCATATCGGCTTTGCTCCTCTATCGTAAGGAAGATGACCCTGGATGGGCTGAAACTCCTATGGAACCACTAGTCAATGACCGCTGGCGCGGCTCGTTTGTGGTCACCGAGCTTGGGCGCTATCGTTACACTGTTTTAGCCTGGGTTGACCAGTTCAAGTCATGGAGGCGGGACTTAACAAAGAAGTTCCAGGCGGACCAAGAAGTTTCGATTGAGCTTCTGGTAGGGGCCCAGTTGATTACAGAAGCAAGCCAGCGTGCTCCTAAACGTGAGAGACAAAAGATGGGAGAGTGGGTAAGCACCTTGCAATCTACACAGGCGGCAGAGCAGGCGAAGGTCCAGCTAGCCCTAAGCGAGGAGCTATCGGAGTTCATGGATAAGTACCCTGACAGGCGATTTGCCACCACTTATCCCAAGGAGCTTGTGGTGGTAGTTGATAGGGAAAAAACTCGCTTTAGCACCTGGTACGAGATGTTTCCCCGTTCTTGTGCTCCTGAGCCCGGACGCTACGGAACTTTCAAGGACTGCGAGGCTCGCCTTCCTTATATTGCAGCCATGGGCTTCGATGTACTCTATTTCCCCCCCATCCACCCTATCGGCCACACGCACCGTAAAGGGAGAAATAATAATCCTGTAGCCAACCCGGATGACCCCGGGACCCCTTGGGCCATCGGCTCGGAAGAAGGGGGACACAAGTCCATTCACCCCCAACTTGGCACCTTGGAGGATTTCCAGAGCTTTATAGCCAAGGCTCGCCAATATGGTATTGAAATCGCCCTGGATATCGCCTTCCAGTGTAGCCCTGATCACCCCTATGTAAAGGAACATCCAGAATGGTTCCACTGGCGCCCTGATAACACTGTGCAGTATGCGGAAAATCCGCCTAAAAAATACGAAGATATCTACCCTCTCGAGTTCGAGACCGAGAATTGGCAAGAGCTCTGGGAAGAACTCAAGAGCATCGTGCTCTTCTGGATCGAACAGGGTATCCGCATCTTCCGCGTAGACAACCCTCATAACAAGCTCTTCCGCTTCTGGGAGTGGTTGATTACCGATATTAAAATGTCATACCCCGATGTCATTTTCCTCTCCGAAGCATTTACCCGTCCCAAGGTGATGTACCAATTGGCCAAGCTAGGCTTTACTCAGTCCTATACCTATTTTGCCTGGCGCAACACCAAGTTGGAGCTGACACAATACTTCACCGAGCTGACTCAAACGGAGGTTCGAGAGTATTTCTGTCCCAACCTCTGGTCGAACACGCCGGACATTTTGACCGAATATCTTCAATTTGGCGGACGGTCGGCATTTATGGCACGATTGGTTCTGGCAGCTACCTTAGGAGCCAGCTATGGCATCTACGGCCCAGCTTTTGAGCTCTGTGAAAATCGTCCCAGGGAACCAGGAAGCGAAGAGTATCTCGACTCAGAAAAATACGAGATAAAAAACTGGGATATTGCCAGGCCCGACAGTCTGAAAGACTTCATCGCCCGAGTCAATCGGATTCGGCAGGAGAACCCCGCCCTTCACAGAGACTGGAGCCTTCGTTTGCACGAAATAGACAACGATCAGCTAATTTGCTACAGCAAGCGCACCGACGACCTCTCCAATGTTATTTTGGTGGTGGTGAACCTGGATCCGCACCATACTCAATCCGGCTGGGTAGAGTTTCCTCTAGAGGAACTGGGCATCGACCCCCAAAAACCTTACCAGATGCATGACCTCCTGAGCGATGCCCGCTACCTCTGGCAGGGGTCGCGAAACTATGTTGAACTCAACCCGCAAATCGTCCCCGCTCACATCTTACGTGTGCGTCGGCGGGTGCGCACGGAGCGAAACTCTGGTTAATATATGTAGAGAGGAAAATTATATTTAACTGTTGTATCATTGCCGGGAAACAATCTGGTTGAACAATGAGTGCTAAATCAATAGTTTTGGTAGTGGATAGCAACCGCAGTAACCAGGAACTTTTGTCGCAGCAACTTGGACAAGCAGGTTACCAGATACTCACTGCTGCCAGCCTGGAGGAACTGGACCAGGCTATTCAGGAAAAGGAGAAAATCGCACTTTCCCTGATAGATGTCGCCGGGTTTGACCGGCATATCTGGGAACGCTGCGAAGAGTTACATAAGGCCAAGACACCCTTCATCGTGATCTCAGCCCAGCGCAGCCCGACTATTCAACGGCACAGCATAAAACACGGGGCCAGCGGCCTGTTGGTCAAGCCGCTTGACTTTAAGGATTTGCTGGAATATATACACACAGTGCTTGGTGACTAGGATATGAAGAAACGAAGTCATGTGGAACCATCGTCATTCAGTGATGAGCCTCTTTGGTATAAGGACGCTATAGTCTATGAGCTTCACATTCGTGCCTTCTCAGACAGCCAGGGGGATGGTGTGGGCGACTTTTTAGGCCTTACAGAGAGGCTTGATTACCTTGAAGATTTAGGGGTTACAGCCCTCTGGTTGCTCCCGTTTTATCCTTCACCCTTGAAGGATGATGGTTATGACATCTCCGACTATACCAGCATCCAACCCGTCTATGGCAACATGCACGATTTTAGGACTTTTGTGGATGAAGCACACCAACGAGGCCTGCGTGTCATCACAGAGCTAGTCGTTAACCACACTTCTGACCACCACCCCTGGTTCCAGCGAGCCCGACGGGCAGCAGCAGGAAGCCGCTGGCGTGACTTTTACGTTTGGAGTGACACGCCAGAAAAGTACCAGGACGCTCGCATCATTTTTAAGGACAGTGAATACTCTAACTGGACATGGGATCATGTAGCCAAGGCATACTACTGGCACCGCTTTTATTCACACCAGCCTGATCTAAATTATGATAACCCCACCGTCAGGCGAGCCATCTTGAGGGTTATAGATTTCTGGCTGAGGCTCGGAGTCGATGGACTCCGGGCTGATGCGGTGCCTTATCTCTACGAGCGAGAAGACACCAATTGTGAAAATTTGCCTGAAACACACGTTTTCTTGAAGGAGCTACGCAAACATGTCGATGGGAAATTCAAGAATCGCATGCTCATAGCAGAAGCCAACCAGTGGCCAGAGGATGCGGTGGCCTATCTTGGTGATGGAGACGAGTTCCACATGGCTTTTCATTTTCCCCTTATGCCACGTATGTTTATGGCTATCCGCATGGAGGATCGCTTCCCCCTCATTAACATCCTCCAGGAGACGCCAGCAATTCCGGAGACCTGTCAGTGGGCCATTTTTCTCCGCAACCACGATGAGCTAACTCTTGAGATGGTCACAGATGAAGAACGGGATTACATGTACCGGACGTATGCCAGCGACCCTGCTGCCCGGCTCAACCTCGGCATCCGCCGGCGCCTGGCACCACTCTTGAGTAACGACCGCAAAAAGATTGAACTGATGAACGGCTTGCTCTTTTCTCTGCCAGGGACGCCGGTGATTTACTACGGTGACGAAATCGGCATGGGGGACAACTTCTATCTCGGCGACCGCAATGGGGTGCGTACTCCGATGCAGTGGAGCCCTGACCGAAACGCAGGATTCTCTAACGCCAATTCCCAGAAACTTTACCTCCCCCCAATCATCGACCCAGAGTATAACTACGAGTCCATCAATGTAGAGAATCAGCAAAATAATCCCGACTCTCTTCTCTGGTGGATGAAGCGCACCATTGCTCTCAGGAAGCGGTTTAAGGCTTTTGGACGAGGGAGCCTTGAGTTCCTGCAACCGCAAAATCGCAAAATCCTGGCTTTCCTTCGCCGCGACCAGGATGAGGTCATCCTGGTCGCGGCTAACCTTTCACGTGCCGCCCAGCAAACTCGACTTGACCTTGCCGAATTTCAAGGAAGGGTGCCAGTTGAGCTCTTCGGACGGACGGAGTTCGCTCCCATTACCGATGGTCAATACTACTTCACCCTTGGTCCACATGCTTTTTACTGGTTTTCCCTCGAATCGGAACGCGCTGAGACGCTTCGCTTTCGTGCCTTGTCTCCAGAGGCCGTGGTGACCCTTCCCACTCTGGCTGAGACAGAGGAAAAGCTCTTTGTAAAAGAGAATTGGTTTGTCCTGGAAGCAGTTCTGCTGGACTACATAAGGGGCCGTCGATGGTTCCGTGGGAAAGCGCGAGCGTCCTGGGCACTGCAGATTTTAGATGTCATACCTATACATTCTCCGGAGTTTGCTGCCAACCTTGTCTTGATTGAAGTGGAATATACTGAAGGAGACCCTGAGACATACATACTTCCCCTCACTAGCGCCCCTGCCGAGCAGGCAGACGAGATTATGGCTGAGTATCCACATGCTGTTATAGCTCGCCTGAAACCCGGAAAAAATAAGGGTGACAGCGGGAGCTTAGTCTATGATGCTCTCGTAAACAAACATTTCTGCAAATTCCTGATAGAAGCCATCGGTCGACGGCGTCGCTTCAAAGGAAAGGCCGGCGAAGTCTTGGCCTCAAGAACCCAGGTCTTCCGTAATGTCCGCGGACCAGCTGAAGTCTCCCTGGAACCCGCTCCCGTTAAGGTGGAGCAGACCAATACATCTGTGGTCTACGGGGATCGGCTAATCCTCAAGCTATTTCGCCGCATGGAAGAGGGAATTAACCCCGAGCTGGAAATCGGTCGGTTTCTCACAGAAAGAACTGCTTTCCCCCATATTTCACAGGTAGCCGGTGCCCTCGAGTACCATCGTAAGAAGGGCGAGATAATAACTCTAGCCACCCTTCAGAGCTTTGTACCCAATGAAGGAGACGCCTGGCAATATGCCCTGGACTTCCTCAATCGCTATTTTGAATATGTATTGGCACATCCCACGGTACAGGTGCCACCCATTCCTGAGAAACACCTGTTACTTTTGCTCAAGGAGCCACCTGCGCTGGCCCAAGAGACCATCGGTCCCTATCTCATTTCGGCACAACTTCTAGGAAGGCGCACTGCTGAACTCCATGTGGCCCTGGCCTCAGCACCTGATGACTCGGAATTTGCCCCAGAGCCATTCTCTCTTATTTACCAGAATTCACTCTGCCACGCCATGCGGAGCTTTGCTACCCAGACATTGCAACTGCTGCGGGAGCAGCTAAAGGAGCTCCCGGAGGAGTTTAGGGAAAATGCTCAACAGGTTCTCGACTCGGAGGAGAGCATCATGCAACGCTTTCAGTTGCTTCGCAATCGAAAGATTTCGGCGGCACGAATACGTTGCCACGGGGACTACCATCTAGGGCAGGTGCTCTATACGGGTAAGGATTTCGTTATCATTGATTTTGAGGGCGAACCGGCACGCCCCTTGAGCGAGCGGCGAATCAAGCGGTCACCTCTAAGGGATGTTGCTGGTATGGTACGTTCGTTCCACTACGCTGCCCACAGCGCTCTACTCCACCAATCCTCACTGGCACTTAAACCGGAGGACCTGCCTGCGCTGGAACATTGGGCGCAATTCTGGTATGTCTGGGTTTCATCATCTTTCCTTATGTCCTATTTGAACGGCATTGAACAAGCCCAATTGCTTCCTGATGACCCTGAACAACTGAGGATTCTTCTGGACGCCTATCTCTTAGAAAAGGCTGTCTATGAAGTTGGCTATGAATTGAATAATCGTCCACACTGGTTGAAGGTGACGCTTCAGGGTATATTACAACTGATGAAAGATGAAGAATGAGCATCGACTGTGGAGATATTCTTCTATATACTTAAGTAACCGGTATATGTGGTTAAGTAAAGCAATTCGAATAGGAGACATTATCCAGAAATGACACAGGGAAAAGGCAGAAAGAAAGAGGTATCTTCGAAGGATAAGATAAATGCTCAATCAGTGCGCTATGACATAAGCATGCTGAGCAATGACGACCTTTTTCTCTTTAATGAAGGGTCGCACTATCGACTGTATGAAAAGCTTGGAGCCCATCCCATAACGGTGGATGGAGTGGAAGGAACCTATTTTGCCGTGTGGGCACCTGATGCCAAGCAGATCTCTGTCATGGGTGAGTTTAATGGTTGGGATAAGTCGAGCCATCCACTGTCTCCCAAAGGGCAATCCGGTATCTGGGAAGGATTTATCCCTGGTGTTGCTAAGGGCACAATCTACAAGTATTACCTCGTCTCCCATCGCCGCGGCTATCATGTGGAGAAAGCCGACCCATTTGCCTTCTATAGTGAAACGCCTCCCAAAACAGCCTCCATTGCCTGGAACTTGGATTATAGCTGGGGAGACCAGGCATGGATGGAGAAGCGACACGCTTGTAATGCCCTTGATGCTCCCATCTCTGTCTACGAGATGCATCTGGGCTCTTGGCAGCGGGTGCTTGAGGAGGGGAATCGCTACCTTAGCTACCGAGAACTGGCTCCCAGGCTGGCTGAGTACCTAAAGCAGCTGGGATTTACCCATGTCGAGTTTCTACCGGTAATGGAGCACCCGTTCTATGGCTCCTGGGGCTATCAGTTAACAGGATACTTTGCCCCGACGAGCCGCTACGGTACCCCCCAGGATTTCATGTACCTCGTTGACTATTTACACCAGCATGACATAGGTATAATCCTCGACTGGGTACCTTCTCATTTCCCTAATGATGAACACGGACTGGGATATTTCGATGGAACACATCTCTACGAGCACGGTGACCCGAGACAGGGCATTCATCCCGACTGGAACAGTTTTATTTTCAACTATGGTCGGGACGAAGTGAGAAGCTTTCTCCTTAGCAGCGCACTGTTCTGGCTGGACAAATACCACGTCGATGATCTACGTGTAGATGCAGTGGCCTCCATGCTCTATCTGGATTACGGCCGTAAAGAGGGTGAGTGGATACCCAATCAGTACGGAGGGCGAGAGAACCTGGAAGCTATCGCCTTCTTACGTCGCTTTAATGAAGCGGTTTATCAAGAAAGCCCTGATGTGCAAACCATTGCTGAGGAATCCACTGCCTGGCCCATGGTATCTCGTCCAACTTACCTGGGAGGCCTGGGATTTGGCCTGAAGTGGGACATGGGCTGGATGCATGATACCCTGGAGTATATGACCAAGGATCCCATATATCGGAAACACCATCAAAATAACCTGACTTTCCGCTTAATTTATGCCTTCTTCGAAAACTTTGTCCTGCCGCTTTCCCACGATGAAGTTGTACATGGCAAAGGCTCGCTCTTAGGAAAGATGCCCGGAGACGACTGGCAAAAGTTCGCCAACTTGAGGCTCCTTCTGGGGTATATGTATGCCCAGCCCGGGAAAAAGCTCCTATTTATGGGAGGGGAGTTTGGCCAGTGGCGGGAGTGGGTACACGACGAGAGCCTGGAATGGCACCTTCTTGACTACCCGCCACATTCTGGTCTTAAACGCTGGGTTGAAGACTTAAACCGATTTTATCGGGGACAGCCGGCTCTCTACGAATTGGACTTTGAACAGGCAGGCTTCGAATGGATTGACTGTAATGATGTCGAGCACAGCGTGGTCAGTCTCATGCGCAAAGGGCGTTCACCAGACGACCTTCTTGTGGTCGTTTGCAACTTCACTCCCACAACTCATTCTAATTATCGAATTGGCGTACCGCAGCCAGGGTTCTGGAGAGAGCTATTAAACAGCGACGCCAGAGAATATGGAGGCACTGGTCAAGGTAATCTGGGTGGAGTGGAAGCAGCGCCGATTCCCTTGCATGGCCGCCCCTATTCCCTGACCTTCACCCTGCCACCTCTGGCCATCGTATTTTTTAAATCCTCACAGTGAGACGAGGTAGCTATTTCCATAACACGCTGTAAGACTCTTACATGTAGAATATGCAAAGATTAACTTGGCCCGACTACTGGACTTTTTCCACCTTGAGCAGATTCGTAGAGCCTGCCACCCCAACAGGAATGCCACCGGTAATCACTACCAAATCACCCGGCTTTGCCAGCCCCAGTTCTTTAGAAAGCTTAGCCCCTGTAGCAAATAACTCATCCACCGATGAGGCTCTGGCTATCTGAAAAGGGTAAACACCCCACCGCAGCACTAATCTCCCCACGACAACAGCATCAGGAGTTATCGCCAGAATGGGCATTCTGGGACGGTATTTCGACACCCGTCCTGCTGTGCTTCCAGATTGAGTAAAGGCCACAAGAGCTGCCGCCCCGAGACTGTGAGCCGTATGACAGGCACTATAACTTATCAGTTCATCCGTCTTTTGCTCCAGCCATCTGCCTCGTTCTGCCAGTATTTGCTCGTAGGGCAGTTTGCCTTCTACCTCCCGGGCAATCTTCACCATCATTTTAACTGCTTGCACCGAGTACTTCCCGATGGCGGTCTCCTCTGATAGCATGATGGCATCGGTACCATCAAATATGGCATTAGCTACATCGGTGACCTCGGCCCGCGTTGGCCGGGGAGCATTCACCATTGACTCCAGCATTTGAGTGGCGGTAATCACTGGCTTACCTGCCTGATTGCATTTTTTGATAATCTCCTTCTGCACCAGTGGCACTTTTTCCAGAGGGATGTCCACGCCGAGGTCTCCTCGCGCCACCATGATACCATCGCTAGCTACCAGTATATTGTCAAATTTGTCAACTGCTACGCCCCTCTCAATCTTGGCAATAATTGGTATGCCTGCACCGTGCTCACGCAATATCGCTCTGACACTGTTCACATCTTCGGCACTGCTCACAAAAGAAAGAGCCAGATAATCAGCATGCTGTCTGATAGCAAAGAGAATGCATTCCCGCAAAGTATCACTAATGAAAGGGCCAGAGGTACGCATACCAGGGACTACCAGCCCTCGTCCTTCTGTGAGTATCCCCCCAACCATGACCTTACATCTAACCTCTGTGCCTTGCCTCTCCAGTACCTTAAGTTGCATTGCGCCATCATCAAGCAACACTGTATCCCCCACCTTTATATCTTGAGTAAGGGTGGGAAGATTAACTGATATGACTCCAGCATTTCCCTCTATCTGCTTTGTGGTGAGGATAACCTGTGCACCCCTTTTTAGCGTGGCTTGACCATCTTTTAGCTTGCCTGTGCGATATTTTGGCCCGGGCAAGTCCAGGACTACAGCAATAGGGGGTGCCAGAGCTTGGGTTAGTTTCTTTAACGTCTGGATACGGCGGGCATGTTCTTTATAGGTATCGTGGTATAGATTAAGCCTGGCGACATTCATGCCGGCCTTGATAAGTTGCTCCATGACAGCGGCTGAGCTGGTAGCTGGACCGAGGGTACACACTATTTTGGTCCGCCTTCCAAAAAAGCTGGAGCGTTTCATATCACTGCCTCGCTCTGCCAGAGTATTACCCATCAATAACTCCGATACCAGCCCTCTGTCACCGGGGCAAATCTGCCGTTTTCAGCCCCCAGCCTGGAGTACCACGGCTTACCATAGCTATTAGCTATCTCAGCCAGTTCCTTCAACCTTGAGGCAGCCGTATTCTGGAAAAAATTCATTCGCTCTTCCCGAGAACGAATTTGGGCGCCCTCTTGCCACAGGGCACGCCCTGCCAAAAAACCAGAGGCTCCCGCCTTACAGGCTATCTTCACCTGCTTCCTGAACGACTCAAAGTCAACACCGGCACTGAGCAGCACCCAGGGTAGCCGGGATGCCTCGTTTAACTCCTGGCACAACCCCAGCAGCTTTTCTTCATCTTGCTCAAATTTGATATCTGCTGGAAATTCCGCCTTCAACACATCAATGGGCAAGGCAGTAATCTGCCGAGCAGTTTCGATTACCAGACCAGGTTTTATCTCAGCAAACTTCTTCGAGGATGTCCCGGCTTGATTTATATGTTCTTTTTCCTCGATGGGATAGCTCACCGGCTCAACTAGGAAGGCTATATCCTCTTCAAGGCATTGGTCGGCTAGCTTTGCCACCAAATCGAGCTGTTTTGAGGCGACATCCTTTATGTCGGGCCTGAAGTAGATTAAAAGCTTGACCGCTGAAGCTCCCATTTTCTTCACCTTTTTTACGCTCCAGCCGGGCAGAAGCTCAGTAATTCTAGCCGTACTGTCTCCGGTATAGCCGGTCTTTTCTACGCTGACAAGAAGCCCCTTAGATGCGGGCAAGAGGCCCGCAGTTATAGCCTGCCCAGCTCCGTATTCCGGGTCAAGCAATATGGCACTGGCAAACGGCGCTACCGCTTGACAGAGGTCAAGCTTAAAATCAACCATATCCTGGTAACTCACCGCAGCAGGGTTTTTCTCGTTCAGGGCCCGCTTAAGCGCTCCCCTGTGGTCAATGGCACACATTGTCATTATGCCCCTGGAATCAGCCAATTGCTGGAGCCCTCTTAGCTTGCCGATAGATATGTTCATTACATCACCTCCTGGCAGACCATGTCCTTTCTTTTTATTCACAAAGGTCTTTTTTCACCTCTTGGAGAGCGAAGGCAGCAGCACCGAGCACGCCGGAATTCCGTCCTAGCCCGGCAGAGGCAAAGCGCACCGCCTGGAAAGCCTCTTTATATGCTCTCTCTCCTGCCACCTTGAAGGCTGGCTCGAGCAGCATATCACCGATGTTTGATAAACCACCACCGATAACTATCAACTCGGGGTTGAATATGTTTATTAAATTGGCCAGCCCTACACCTACGTAGTAGCCAGTCCGAGCAATAAGTTCTTTAGCCAGGCTATCACCCTGCTCGGCAGCGCTATGAACGACCTGCGCCGTCACCTTTTCCACGTCACCCTCGGCATATTTCAGGATGGATGTCCTGACACCTTCATTAATCCGATGCTTTGCTTCCCTGGCCAGGGCTGTCCCCGAGGCCAACGTTTCCCAACAACCTTTGTTTCCACAATTACAGATTGGACCCTCGTCGTCAATGGTCATATGCCCCACCTCGCCAGCGGCACCGATAGCTCCACTGTAAATCTTGCCATCAATGACAATGCCTCCGCCGATGCCTGTGCTGAGAGTAATATAGATGAAGTTACGAGCACTCTGGGCGGCGCCAAAATAAAATTCCCCCAGGGCAGCTGCATTGGCATCATTTATGAGAAAGGTCTTCTTGCCCAGCCTTTCTTGCATTATGTCTCTCAGGGGGACATCCCACCATCCTGGCAGATTCGGTGAGGTGAAGAGGATGCCCGTCTCGGGATTTGAGAGACCGGGCGCCCCAACCCCTATGGCAGTAAGCTCCGAAATGGCAACATTTGCCTGCTCTAAAGCACGATGCGCAGACTCCAAAATAGACTGGATAACTGCCTCATAGCCTTTTGGAGCTGGCGTTATACTGTGGTCGCGCGATAGCATTTTCCCCTGCGAGTTGGTCACCGCCGTCAGTATTTTGGTGCCTCCAAGGTCAATACCAAGAATCAAAGTTGTTAAGTCCTCAGGCATTTTTACTCCCCCATCAGCATAGGAAACCATCTCTCCACTCGCAGCCTATCCCACCAACAGGCATTGTTTACTGCTATGCCCTATTGTATACTGGTGTAAACAACAATTCCAAGATATCAAATCTGTCGTGGATAATCAAAAGCACGGTAAAATCGCCAACTCTTCCACCCCGGACCTAGATGACTCGGATAAGGGACAAGTCAGTATGAGTTTTCCCAGAGCAAGCGGCATATTACTACACCCGACCTCACTCCCGGGCCGATTCGGGATAGGAGACTTGGGAAAGGAAGCTTATCAGTTCGTAGATTTTCTGGCTAGCACTGGGCAGCGTCTTTGGCAGATTTTGCCTCTGGGCCCCACCGGCTACGGCAATTCTCCATACCAGTGCCTTTCTGTCTTCGCTGGAAATCCGCTGCTTATAAGTCTGGAAAGACTGGTTGAAGATAAGTTCCTGGAACCTGCTGATTTAAAGAATGGGCCTTCCTTCCCTAAAGATAGGGTTGACTATGACTCAGTTACCAAGTTTAAGATGCCCTTGTTGAAAAAGTCCGTTGAGACCTTCCAGAGGAAAGCTGCTCCAGGTGAACAGGAGCAGTTCGAAGTTTTTTGTCAACAGAACACTTCTTGGCTTGAAACTTATTCCTTATTTATGGCATTAAAAGAGGCTCATGGCCTCGCCGCCTGGAACACCTGGGAGGAAGGTATTCGAAGACGGCAGCCGAAATCCCTCGAACGCTGGGGCAAGAAGCTGGACCACGAAATCTGCTGCCACAAATATCAACAATACCAGTTTTTTAAGCAGTGGTCCGAACTAAAGAAGTATTGTAATGAGCGTGGGATCAGGCTCATCGGTGATATGTCCATATTTATTGCCCTTGATAGCGCCGAGGTCTGGTCGCACCCGGAAATGTTCTATCTGGATACCAGCGGCAAACCAACGGTGGTGGCCGGGGTGCCGCCCGACTACTTTAGCAAGACCGGGCAGTTATGGGGAAATCCCCTCTATCGCTGGGATGTAATGGCCAGGGACGGCTATGCGTGGTGGATTGAGCGTTTCCGGGCAACACATGCCTTGGTGGACATCATCAGGTTGGACCACTTTCGCGGCTTCGAGAAATACTGGGAGGTTCCAGGCACAGATATCACTGCCATGAACGGGCGGTGGGTCTCCGGACCGGGGGTTGAACTCTTTAAAGCCGTGCAGAAGGCATTAGGCACCCTACCCATTATTGCCGAGGACTTAGGGATAATCACACCAGAAGTAGACGAACTTAGAGACCAACTCGGTTTTCCGGGGATGCGGGTTCTCCAGTTTGCCTTTGACAGTGACCCCAAAGCTGATGATTACAAGCCCCACAACTACCCGCGAAACTGTGTAGTGTACACTGGCACCCACGACAACAATACAACCATTGGCTGGTTCAAGGGTAGCGCAAGAGAGGATACCACTCAGAGCAGGGAGGAGAGAAAGAGGGAGAAGCAGGTTGCCTTGAAGTATCTTGGCACAGATGGGCACGAGCTCAATTGGGATTTCATCCGCCTGGCTTTGATGTCTGTCGCCGATACAGCTATCATCCCTATGCAAGATGTTTTGGGATTGGGTAGCGAAGCCAGGATGAATTTTCCAGGTACCACGGAGGGGAACTGGTGCTGGCGTTTTGTGCCTGATATGCTGACCGAAGAAATCAAAGGCAGGTTAAAGGAATTAGCTGGACTCTGTGGACGGTAATTACAGCTTGGTGGTCTTGTACCAGAAGGTTTATTAGGTTGAAAAGACTAGCCTACAGTCAAGAAAGTAAGCCAGCTTGACCATAATAGTCAGTGGTAATGTGCCTTCGGTAAAGCTAGTATTATGTCAAATCAAATCATTGATTATTACAGTTGTTGATAGTATACTGTCATTATACACAGAGGGGGAGGTATTCCATGAAATTATCTTGTCTTCAAGAAAACCTAAATAGGGGGCTAAGCACCGTAGGGAGAGCTGTAGCCACCAGGTCCACTTTACCTATCACCCAAAATATCCTTTTATCCGCTGAGCAATCGCGTCTCAAATTGGCAGCTACCAACCTGGAAATGGCTACCACTTGCTGGATTGGTGCTAAAGTGAAACAGGAAGGAGACATAACTGTGCCTGCTCGCTTGCTCATCGACTTTGTTAATTCCTTGCCTAACGATTTAATTGAAATCAATCTTCCCGCTAACAGTCGCATCCTGGAGCTTAAGAGCGGCCATTTTCAGGCCCATATTCACGGCATTGATGCTGCGGATTTCCCACCTATCCCTCAGATAAACGATGGCATAACTACCACCATTGAGGCAGCTAGCCTCAGGGAGGGAATTACACAGGTTGCCTTTGCTGCTGCCACTGAAGAATCTCGCCCGGTATTAACCGGAATTAACACTGAGCTCGATGGCGAGCAGCTCAACCTGGTGGCTGCCGATGGCTTCAGGCTAGCTGTCCACAAGACAACCCTCGGCTCGCCAGTCAGCGTGAAAACTACGGTTATCGTCCCGGCGAGAACCCTTAATGAACTGAATCGCCTTCTTAGTGAGCAGGAGGAACCCGTAGAAATCACCGTAAACGAAAAAAAGAGCCAGGTTCTCTTCCGCCTCAAGGATGCTGAACTGGTTTCTCAGCTTATTCAAGGTTCCTTCCCCAATTATTCCCAGGTTATTCCTCAAAGCTATACCACGCGAGCTGTACTGGACATTAATGAATTTCTGCGGGTTACTAAAATGTCCTCCATATTTGCTCGCGATGCCAGTGGCATAGTTCGTCTCGTCATTACCCCGGGTAGTGAACTTAATCCAGGGAAGGTAACTGTTTCTGCTCAGGCTGAGGAGGTTGGAGACAATGTTGGTGAAGTCGACGCCCTCACTGACGGAGAGGAGGCGAAAATCGCCTTCAATGTAAAATATCTTTCCGATGTTCTATCTGTCCTTTCCCAGGCCCAGGTCGCTCTAGAACTCACCACCCCCTCGAGCCCGGGAACCATCCGCCCTATAGGCGTGGATAATTATGTCCACGTAGTCATGCCCATGTTCGTCCAGTGGTAATGAGTAAACCATGACATCATGAAGTTTAATGAGTTGGTTAGACTTCTTGAGCGAAACGGATTCGAGCTTATCAAGGAAAAAGGCTCTGTCCGCTACTATGGCAAGGAGGGCTTGAATAAGTTAATTCGTATAGACTATCATAGTTCGAGAGAGGTACCGACCGGGACTTGTGATGCTATTTTAAAAGCAGCCAGCTTGAAGAAGAAAGGCGGGAAAGGGAAATAAGATGATAGATTTGAAATATTCCTTGGTGATAGAAGCGACTGAAGACCCCACGTTCTTTGCCTTTTACTCTCCAGACTTGGAAGGCTTCACCGGCGTGGGGCATTCTGTAGAGGACTGCCTTTACAAGGCAAAATGGGGGATGGAAGAGCATGTTGCTCTGCTTAAGGAGAGCAAGCTACCTATCCCAAAACCTAATCCGAACCCCATCATTACTGTCCAGAACGAGAAACGCCTGGCGACAGTTAGTTAGAGTGGCTTTGCCAGCACTACACGAAACGAGATTGCAGCTATATCCAAATCTAATGGACACCCCCGTGTTTGTCCAGTGGTAACAAACTCTAGCTTCGAGTAAATTGTAGAGTATACGAGCCTTTTCTGAGCTTTTATAAACAACTTCAACACACGCCAGTGCATAGGCAAAAGGTAATGATGCAGATGCCCAGTAATGAGGAGTGTCTCTAAACCAAGATGTGCCATCCGCTATATCCTTCATAGTCTTCAGAGCTTCCGTTAATTCGCCGTTCCTCTCCACGCCTTGACGTATTTTAGCACCTAAAACGTAATCTAACGTAATCTGTACTACCTTTAATTGATATTTCGCCAGAGTTTGTGACACAATAACAGCATTGAATATAACCACCTACTAAGATCAACCTGAAATGCCTAGCAGTTTTTCAAGGAGATATGGTTTTGCTGGCAGGTCAAACCAAATCCGTGAAGACGCTCCTGAGTCTGTTAGAGTCGGGCTAAGAGAAGTTCTTGAAAGGATTGGCTTTGACCTCCCTTCTTCACAGCGTTCAATTATTTGTCAAGCTTTAAGAGCCAGACCTGACCCCGGCAATTGGTCACAGTACCCAAATATCGACCAAGAGGTTGATGACCTCATTCACAGATTAGAATGGTTTAAGTTTTATGATATGTGCGAGAAGCTTAATTCTCTTGAAGAAGTAAGGCAACGGGGAGTCATGGACGATAATTCCGGAACCCTGTTCGCTCATGAATTAAACAAGCTTTTTTCAGAGGAAAACGTAATCTATAGAATGGATGAGGAAGGCGAGATACATCCTGAAGGTTCAGAACAATTCGAAGAGGCAATACATTTTACCTTAGAAAATTTATCAGATCCAATTTTTCAGCCACCTCTGGAACAATTTGAAAAAGCTTTAGGTTTTCGAAATGCACTACCTCCAGACAATGCAAATGCTGTTAAGGAAGCGGCAAATTCCCTAGAAGCTGTTCTTCAAATAATTGCAGAAAGGCCGGGTGTAGCCTTGCCTCAAATACTTACTACTGCAGGCTTAAGTTATGATAGCCATGTAGAAAGAGTAATGAAAGAGCTGTATGGACTCGGCTCCGCTATACAAGGAGGTCGACACGCTGGTGTTGGAGGTCTTATTCCTTCTGCTATAGAAGCTGATTGTGCAATCCACATCTCATCCGCCTGCATTTCCTATGCTATTTCAAAGTATAAAGAGTAATGGTCATTGGTATTAAGTCCCAACATACGCATGAAAAGGCAAACATCCCCATGTTCGTGCACTTGTGATTTCCTCCCCTATTTCAGAGCCGAAAACAAACACCAGGTCTAAGAATTGGTCTTATTAATGCCAACTCTTTACTTTTTTACTGTGATATGATATTATTGTATATTGCGGAGGTGCAAAATGCTTGAAAAAATAAGGGATTGCCTTAACGAAGTCATAGACATAGCAAATGAATGCCCAGAGAAGTATCAAGTAAAATGCTTTGAGATCCTTCTGGACTCTTTGGTAAAGGGAGAGGCTCCAGCTGGTGCCCCAGTTATTGGTCCTAAGGTAACTGAGAAACTTAAGCCTGCGTTCTTCTCTCGCTATAGCATTTCTGAAGATGAGTGGACCCGAGTATTCCATTTTGACGGTACTTCATGTTCAATTATCGTAAAGGATCTGAGAGAGAAGGCTGTATCTAAAAAGCAGGTAAGATTAGGTCTGCTTTTAGGTATTAAGAGTCTATTAGAAATTGGTGAAGCTACCATTTCAAAGGAATCACTCATTGATATGTGTGAGCAGTACGCTACATATGATTCATCAAATTTCGCAACACATATTAAGAAACAGAAGAACCTATTCTTGCCCAAAGGCGATGGCTGGTTACTAACAATGCCAGGTCAGGAGAAAGCAGCTGAGGTTATCAAAGAGTTGGCACAATGACCCCTTCTGAATTAATCGATCAACTAAAGAGCCGTCTTCCATCTGACATTGCCTCTGATCTTATCAATAACTTCGTACAAATAAGAATTGACGTAATCACGGGGACCCTTGAGAGGTCAGCACCGGGTAAATTCGTTGAAACTGTAGTGCAGGTTCTGCAGTTTCTGGATGATGGGCAATTCGATACGAGTCCCAAAGTGGATGAGTACCTAAGAAACCTAGAATCCCGTTCTACAAATTTACCTGAGGACCTGAGGGTAACTTTAGCCCGTGTCGCACGAGCAAGTTATACATTGCGAAATAAGCGTAGTATTGCCCATAAGGGAGGTGTAGATCCAAATATCTATGACCTTCACTATCTTTATTCCGCTACCCAGTGGATTCTGTCTGAGATCGTAAGGCAGGTACTTTCAAGTGATATGGACAGCGCTGGAAATCTCATTGAATTCATTCAAATTCCAGTTAGTCTTATCGTTGAGGATTTTGGAGATAAGAGGCTTGTTCTGAAATTAGGCACTGCAGAGGAAGAGCTGCTAACTCTATTGTTGCACTATTATCCTGTGCCTGTCTTAGCGTCTCAAATTCACAAAGATATGGACAGACGAGCTTCCTCAACCGTTTCAAATGCTACCGCTTCGGCATATAGGAAAAAACTTATTGAAGGTAATAAGCAACGAGGCTATAAACTGACTACTCTTGGTCACCAACGGGCAAAAGAGCTTGCAAGAGCAACTGTTATTGGTTAAACATCTGTGAACTTGTATCTTTAGCTAATTCCCATTTTTCTCAGAATTACCATAGACAAGACTGTGTTTTATCTGTTAAATCTATTTAAAATAGCTATACAGCAACGTACGCATGAAAGGGCAAACACCCCTATGTTCGTGCACTGGTGACTCCTTAACTCTATAGTATGTCCTGGACGCCGCACAAAAACTACTTATAATTTCCTTAATGAAAATTTAACGATGTTATCATATAATGGTGCAATAAGTACTATAAGGCAAATAGAGGGTATGAAGATAATACCTAGTTCGAAGAGACACCATTATGTGGAAAATAGTTAGCATCTTTTTGGTTACGGTAGCCTTAATTACCGGAATTGCAATCTGTGTTTATACCACTCCTACTTCCCCAAACCCGGAAATACGAACTTGGTATGATTTGGATGCCGTCAGGAACAACCTGGGCGGCAACTACACCCTGATGAACAACCTTGATTCCACCATTCCCGGTTATGAGGAACTGGCAAGCCCGACAGCCAATCAGGGAAAGGGCTGGGAGCCAATTGGAACTTGGCCTCACGTATTTACCGGCAGTTTCGACGGTCAGGGATACGAGATAAGAGACTTGTTTATCAACCGCTTTAGCGAGAGTCTTATAGGACTTTTCAGTTATGTTTATGTGGGAGGGGTCATCAAGAACCTCGGCGTGATGAACGCCAACGTGACTGGCCATGAGGGAGTGGGCGGTCTAGTGGGGGTAAATTGGCAAGGCACTGTGAGCAACTGCTATTCCAGTGGCAATGTGACTGGCTATTACAGGGTTGGTGGTCTGGCGGGAAGTGATGCCGGCACTGTTAGCAACTCCTATTCCAGCGCTAATGTGACTGGTATGCTGTTTGTCGGCGGTCTAGTGGGATATAATAGCAACACTGTGAGCAATTCTTATTCCACTGGCAACGTGACTGGCAATTCGTCAGTTGGCGGTTTGGTGGGAGAGAATGATGGCACTGTAAGTGACTCATATTCCACCGGCAGCGTGACTGGCGGTGGTATAAATGTTGGCGGCCTGGTGGGATACAATAATTTTGGCACTGTGAGCAACTCCTTCTGGGATACCGCAACTAGCGGACAAGCTACTTCAGGTTGTTGTGGGACAGGCAAGAATACCACGGAAATGCAAAACATCGCCACGTTCTCAGGTGTAGGCTGGAACATAATCGCAGTTGCTCCCGGCTCGACTAACACCACCTTCACCTGGAACATCGTTGACGGCGAGACCTATCCCTTCCTGGGCTCAACAAAGTCGACATCTCAGAATCAGCAACCGCAAG